>OKWC01000111.1_pt1 | contig 15680 bp, 23 predicted proteins | sample 1606971 | NCBI WGS metagenome assembly OKWC01 (sample SAMN04414076, study PRJEB24778) | human gut metagenome | material: faecal | host: Homo sapiens
GGGCGAGCATTTGGAAACCTGTCATAGAAATATGATAAGGCGCTGGGTGCTTAGCTACTTAAGACCGTACGTAAGTTCTTCGGTGAGGCTGTTGTGGTAACGCAGGAGGTCGAGGACATCATCTCTTCCTCTATCGTCAAGGGCACCATCATCAACAACAGCGACTGCAAGATTCTTCTTGACCAGCGTAAGTATGTGAACAAGTTCGATGAGATACAGGCTTTGCTCGGACTCACCGACAAGGAGCGTTCACAGATTCTCTCCATCAACCTCTCCAATGCTCCCGGCAGGAAGTACAAGGAGGTGTGGATAGGTCTTGGCGGAGCACAGTCGGCAGTCTATGCCACGGAGGTATCTCCCGAAGAGTACTACTGCTACACCACTGAGGAGACCGAGAAGCTGGAGTTGCAGCGGCTCACCGAGAAGTTGGACGGCAACATCGAGCTCGCCATCAAGCAGCTTGCCGAGAGCAAGCGAAGCAAGTAACCCATTTTATTCACCATTAAACATTTGAAGTATGTACAGTAACTTAAAATCAGACGAAAAGAGACGCCAGGAGGTCATCTCGTGCCTCTATTGGTCACTGATGCAGAATTGGAACATTCCGCAATCTATGCAGGATTACTTCGGACTTACGGAAGATTACCGTCTGTATCATCAGTTGGAGGATATGGATCCTGCAATCTATCGGCAGAAAAGAGCAACGGGAGAGATACCCGATGTGCTTGAGGTGGATGCAAGGCTGACACGAGCCGTGGAGAAGATCTTCGAGAGTATCTGTGAACGCCCTCCCGTGCCTTATCTCAACAAACTGAACGAGGAGTTGGAGAAGTTGGGGCAGATTGCACATTTCCCCGACAATGTTCACGACACCATCCATATCCGTCCCGATTTCCTTGCCAAGTACGGTATTGACAGGAAGGCTTCTTCGGAAGAGTGTTCCGCCAAGGCTGAGAAGGCATATCGGGAACTCGATGCCCGCTTTGTCAGGATGACTGGCAGAAGACCTTATGCTGATGAACTTTTCAACGGAAAGAAGAAGAGGCAGAGCGACTCTTCCGAGGAGAGACCGTCCCGAAAGCAGCATATCCGACAGAAGCCCAAATCAAAAGGTCGCAAGATGGGGCTGTGATTTCAGTAAGACAATGATTAAGTATTCACCCTTTAATTCGTAACAGTATGAGATTGAAAATTTTTATGCTCTGTCTGGTGGCTCTCTTTGTCAGCCAGACATCGAGGGCGCAGTGGGTGGTGACAGACCCCGGCAACCTCGCACAAGGCATCATCAATGCCACGAAGAACATCGTGCATACATCCTCTACGGCAAGTACGATGATTCAGAACTTCCAGGAGACAGTAAAGATCTATAAGCAGGGTAAGGAGTACTACGATGCTCTGAAGAAGGTCAAGAACCTTGTCCGCGATGCACGCAAGGTACAGCAGACCATCCTGCTTGTGGGCGACATTACCGACATCTATGTAAACAGCTTTGAGCGTATGCTGAACGACCCCTATTTTACGGTGGAGGAACTCAGTGCCATAGCTTTGGGATATACGAAACTGCTCGAAGAGAGTGCCCACCTATTGAATGACCTTAAATCGGTGGTCAATGAGAACGGACTCTCGATGAGCGACAAGGACCGTATGGATATCATCGACAAGTGTTACAGCGAGATGCTCCAGTACCGTGGGCTTGTGCAGTACTACACCAACAAGAACATCGGGGTGTCTTACCTCAGAGCGAAGAAGCAGAACGATGTTGACCGTGTGATGTCCCTCTACGGCTCGCCGAGTGAACGCTATTGGTAAACCTGAAACCCTACGACTATGGTACCATTAGCAGTAAACTTTGACAATCTGCATCAGATACTTCAGAATCTGTATGTGGATATGATGCCCCTCTGTTCGCAGATGACGGGTGTCGCCAAAGGACTTGCCGGATTAGGTGCTCTCTTTTACGTTGCCTATCGTGTCTGGCAGTCGTTGGCAAGAGCCGAGCCTATAGATGTCTTTCCGCTCCTGCGTCCCTTTGCTCTCGGACTGTGTATCATGTTCTTCCCGACATTGGTGTTAGGTACGCTCAACAGCGTAATGTCGCCCATCGTGACGGGAACGCATAGAATCCTTGAAACGCAGACCTTCGATATGAACGAGTATCGCAAGCAGAAGGATAAGCTGGAGTTTGAGGCGATGAAACGCAATCCCGAAACGGCCTACCTCGTGGATAAGGAGTCCTTTGACAACAAGCTCGATGAGCTGGGAGCGTTGGATGCGATTGAGGCTTGCGGAATGTATGTGGACCGTGCGATGTACAATATGAAAAAGGCTGTTCAAAACTTCTTCCGTGAACTGTTGGAGCTGATGTTCAATGCCGCAGCCCTTGTCATAGACACGCTGAGAACATTCTTCCTCATCGTCCTCTCGATACTCGGACCCATATCCTTTGCGATATCCTGTTGGGACGGCTTCCACGCCTCACTCACGCAGTGGTTTGTCCGATATATAAGCATCTATCTGTGGCTGCCCGTGAGCGACCTTTTCAGCAGCGTGCTTGCACGCATACAGGTATTGATGCTACAGAAGGACATCGAGCAGTTGTCCGATCCCAACTTCATCCCTGACGGGTCGAATGCGGTCTATATCACCTTCCTCATTATCGGCATCATCGGATACTTCACCATTCCGACAGTGGCGAACTGGATAATCCAGGCAGGCGGTGGTGCAGGTAACTACGGCAGGAACGTGGCACAGACAGCAAGCCGTACGGGAAGTATCGCAGCAGGTGCGACAGGTGCCGCAATCGGCAACATCGCAGGAAGATTACTTAAACGATAACCTATTAAACAGTATTCAAATGGAATTCAAATCACTTAAAAACATTGAGACCGGCTTCAGGCAGATACGCTTCTTCGGCATTGCCTACCTCTTTGTCTGTGCTTCGCTTGTGGGCTTCTCGCTTTGGAAGGCATACAACTTTGCCGAGGCGCAACGACAGAAGATTTATGTCCTTGACGAGGGCAAGTCGCTGATGCTGGCTCTATCTCAGGACTTGGAGCAGAACCGTCCTGTGGAGGCAAGGGAGCATGTGAAGCGTTTCCACGAACTCTTCTTCACGCTTGCACCCGACAAGAGTGCCATCGAGGGTAATATCCAGAGGGCAATGTTCCTCAGCGACCGCTCGGCATACGAGCATTACAGCGACCTTGCGGAGCAGGGGTATTACAACCGTATCATCTCAGGCAATGTAACCCAGCGTATCGAGGTAGATAGCATAAGCTGCAACTTCAACCACTATCCCTACGAGGTGGTGACATACGCAAGGCTATCCATCATCCGCGAGAAGAGTATCACCGAGCGTAGCCTTGTAACCAAAGGGCGACTGCTCAACTCCACACGCAGCGACAACAATCCTCACGGATTCATCTTCGAGGCGTTCCGTGTGGTGGAGAACAAGGACCTGAGAGTCTATGACAGATAACCTAATTATTCACCATTAACATTTACAGCGATGAAAAAGTACATTCAGAGAATCAAGGATTCAATCAACAAGTCTTGGAACAACAAGACATCGAAGAGCAAACGCCTTATCATCTGTGCCCTTATGCTGGCATATATAGGATTGGCTCTCTATGTAATCTTTATGCCTGCTCCCGATTACAGGTATGAGGAGTATGTCAGAAGTGAGCCGCCTGCCACCAATCTGATTGTCGATGAGGAGGCAGTTCCTGCCGACAGCCTCTCGGATGAGAAGATAAGGGAGATGGAAGAGTTCTTTAACCAATTTAATTCAGAGAGCTATGAGTAACGATGCAAACGCTCTGAAAAGAAAGGAGCAAATCAAGAAAATTCTTGTGTATGGCGGAATGGTTATGCTATGCCTTGTGTCATTCTACTTCATCTTCAAGCCATCGAAGGAGCAGGTACAGGCAGAGCAGCAGAAGGTGGGCTTCAACGCCGAACTTCCCGATCCGCGAGGTGCAGGCATCGAGGCGGACAAGATTGCCGCCTACGAACTGGAGGATATGCGTGTCAAGCAGGAGCAGAAGATGCGTACCCTTGAGGACTTCACGGCAATGACCACCGATGACGAGGAGGAAGAGGTGGTCGAGATACCCGAAGAGCCGAGATACACAGGAGGTGGCTCGTCCTATCAAAGTGGTAGTAGCAGTCGCAGTAACTCGTTCTCATCTTCCACATCTGCCTACAACGACATCAACGCCACACTCGGCAGTTTCTACGAGCAGCCGCGTGAGGATCCCGAAAAGGAGGCTCTGAAAGCGGAGCTTGAGGAGCTGAAGCAGTCGATGGCACAACAGCAGAACAGCCAACCGACATATGCCGACCAGGTGGCACTCTTGGAGAAGTCATACGAGCTTGCAGCGAAGTATATGCCCGGAGGTACTGCTACAACCTCCGAGAGCGCAGCCGAGGAGGTGGAGACGACCACACGAAGCGGCAAGGCGAAGGCACAGCCCGTAGGTCATGTAACGACTCCCGTTGTGTCGGCACTCGCTCAGCCTATGAGCGACTCGGTGATGATAGCACGGATGGCACAATCCGTAGGCGGTGGCTTTCACACTGCCGTAGGCGAAGCACCGAAGCAGACAGCACGGAACACCATCAAGGCGTGCGTGCATGGTGACCAGACCATCACAAGCGGTCAGAGTGTGCGACTGCGACTCTTGGAGGCAATGCGTGTCGGAAAGTATGTACTGCCACGAAACACCCTCATCACGGGTGAAGGCAGCATCAAAGGCGAAAGGCTCGACATCGAGATTCTTCAGGTGGAGCATAACGGAACGATCATTCCCGTAGAACTTACCGTCCACGACAATGACGGACAGGCGGGAATCTTCATACCCGGCTCCATGGAGGCGAGTGCGGCAAAGGAGATGGCGGCAAATCTGGGACAGAACCTCGGAACGAGCATATCCATCACCAACCAGTCTGCCGGAGACCAACTGCTGTCCGAAGTAGGTCGCGGTGCCATACAGGGAGTGTCGCAGTATATCTCCAAGAAGATGCGTGAAGAGAAGGTACACCTCAAATCAGGATATACCCTGATGCTTTATCAAAACAATCAATAACCTATTAAAACATTAAAGACATGAAAAAGATTTTTGTAATGCTTGCCCTCACGATGGGCGTTGTAAGTGCCAATGCACAGTCGGTTGATTCAACCGCAGTAACTAACACAGTAGCCGATGATGTTACCCTCACTACGGACATCTATCCGCAGCAGGAGGATGGTGACATCTATCACGGTCTGACAAAGAAGCTGACCTTTGATCGTATGATACCTCCTTATGGCTTGGAGGTGACATACGACAAGACTACCCACATCATCTTCCCTGCCGCAGTACGCTATGTGGATCTTGGCTCGCCTAACCTTATTGCTGGCAAGGCCGATGGCTCGGAGAATGTGATTCGTGTGAAGGCTACAGTCAAGAACTTCCGCGATGAGACCAATATGTCGGTGATTACCGAGAGCGGCAGTTTCTACACCTTCAATGTGAAGTACTCGGATGAGCCTCTGCTCCTGAATATCGAGATGAAGGACTTTATTCACGATGGCAGTGAGGTAAACCGTCCCAACAATGCTCTCGACATCTATTTGCAGGAGCTTGGCAGTGAGTCGCCGAAGTTGGTACACCTTATCAGCAAGGTATCCACAAGGACAGCAAACGCCACATCAAGCACATCGGCAGCAAGGCTTTCGGCATCCAGTATCTGTTACGTGGACTATACACCCACAATGGTTTGCTCTACTTCCATACGCAGGTGAAGAACACATCGAATGTACCATATGAGGTGGACTTTGTGACCTTTAAGATTGTGGATAAGCAGGTGATGAAGCGTACAGCCATTCAGGAGCAGGTCATCTTCCCGCTGCGTGCCTATGACTATGCCACAACCGTTGCGGGTAACAAGGATGAGCATACCGTATTCGTGTTCGACAAGTTCACCATCCCTGCTGACAAGGTGCTTGTGGTGGAGATGCACGAGAAGAGCGGTGGCAGACACCAGACCTTCACCGTGGAGAGTGAGGACATCGTAAGAGCAAAGGTAATCAACGAACTTAAAGTGAAGTAACTATGAAGAAGTATCTGTTTCTACTTGTTGCAGTCGTATCGCTTGCCCTCTCGTCAGGCAGGCATACGCCCAGCGTTATCTCCCGAAGATGATGGGTGTGGAACTCAGAGGTGGCTTTGTAAACGGCTCTAAATCTCCGCTAAACTACTACACGGGAATAGCGATGTCGGGATATACCAAGAAGGCTAACCGCTGGGTGGTGGGTGCAGAATATCTGCTCAAGAACTACGACTATCGGGGTACATCTGTTCCGCGTGCCCAGTTCACTGCCGAGGGCGGCTACTATCTGAAGTTCCTGTCCGATCCTACAAAGACCTTCTTCCTTTCTATCGGAGGCTCTGCATTGGCAGGCTACGAAACGGTGAATTGGGGCGATAAGATGCTCTATGACGGCTCTACGCTGCTTGCCAAGGATGCCTTCATCTATGGCGGTGCCATTACCCTTGAATTGGAGAGTTATATAACAGACCGTATTGTCCTGCTTGCAAATGTGCGAGAGCGTGTCCTCTGGGGAGGCTCACTCGGCAAGTTCAGCACCCAGTTCGGTTTAGGTGTCAAGTTTATTATCAATTAAAATTAAATGCGTTATGAAAAAGTTATTTTCCTATATGATGGTTTGCGGTGCCATGATGACCGCTGTATTGGGCTTCACATCTTGCGAGGATGATCTCGATGTTCAGCAAGCCTATCCTTTTACGGTTGAGACAATGCCCGTTCCCAAGCGATTGGTGCAAGGCGAGACAGCAGAGATACGCTGTGAGATTGTTCGTGAAGGGTATTTCTCCGATACTCGCTACACAATCCGCTACTTTCAGCCCGATGGCGAGGTACATTGAGAATGGATGACGGTATGGTATTACTCCCGAATGACCGCTATCCGCTTGACAGAGATGTGTTCCGTCTGTACTACACCTCGGAGTGTGAGGACCAGCAGACGATAGATGTCTATTTCGAGGATAACCACGATCAGGTATATCAGCTCACTTTCACATTCAACAACGAGGCGAAGGAGGAAGAGGATACCACAGAAGGTAACACGATTACTCCCATAGGAACTATCGTCTCTCCAATCAATTTCAATCCTTAACCAACGGTGGCAGGCACTGGTGTCTGCCACTATTACCAATCACTAAAAGAGAATCTATGAGAATAAAGTTAATGATTATATGTCTGACCCTGCTTTGCGGATATGCCAAGGCACAGACACGAGGCGGCGACTCTTCGCCACCATTGCCAAAAGAGATTTCTGCGGAACTGTTCGATAAGGCGGTAGCACTTATCAAGGAGTTTGAGGGGTGGCACTCGGCGAAACACTATCCATACATCGGTTATGGGCATAAACTGCTTCCACACGAGAACCTGACAGCAGATATTACCGAAGCGCAGGCTGATTCGTTGCTCAGAGCCGACTTATTGGAACGATACAAGTATTTCCGAAAGTATGGGAAAGATGCTCTTTTGCTAACGGTATTGGCTTACAATGTGGGACATTCACGCTTGCTTGGCTATGGCAAACGCCCGAAGAGTAATCTTATCAAGAAAATCGAGTCCGGTGACAGGGATTTTTACGAGGAGTATATCTCGTACCGTTGCTATAAAGGCAAGCCAATTCCCAGCATCGAACACCGCAGAAAAAGAGAGTTTCAATTGCTATATATCCCGTAGCCGTTATTTAAAGAGCCTTCCCTTAAGCAATTGAGAGAAGGCTCTTATTGTAAAACAAAAATTAATTGAATATACTATGGTATCTATAAAATTAAAGTTCAGACCCTCAACTATTGAGGGGAAAGCAGGTAGTCTATACTACCAAGTGATTTATATGCGAAAAGTTCGGCAAAATTGCAACGAACTTCCGAATTACCCGGGGTGAATGGGATTCTGAGTTAGAAGATCTTGTCATTAAGGATGATGACTCGTCTCGTGTAAATTATTTACAGTATGTACAGAGCCATATAGAATACGACAAGAAGTGCTTCAATCGTATTGTAAAGAAATTGACCATCTCAGATTCTCCATTTACCGTTGATACGATTGTAGGTGAGTTTCATAAGCAATCATTTGAAATTACTTTGTTTTCGTATATGGAAAAAATGATAGCAAAACTTTGGAGACAAGGACAACATCGCACAAGTGAAACATATCAAGCTACCCTTAACAGTTTTAGAAAGTTTAGAGAAGGTGTAGATGTTTGTTTTGATGATATTGATTCGGAGATGCTTATTTCGTATGAGTATCATTTAAGAGCGAAGGAGTTGGCTCCCAATACAATCTCTTTCTATATGAAAACGCTTGCGTGCGGTATATAATAATGCTGTGGAAGATGGTTATGTGGAGAATAAGAATCCATTCAAGAAGGTATTTACCTCCTCGGAAAAAACAATAAAAAGAGCTATTCCGTTGAAGTTTGTTCGTAAATTGAAAGATTTGGATTTGAGTTATTCTCCCTCCAAAAGTTTCGCTCGCGATATGTTCCTATTCAGTTTCTATACACGAGGAATGCATTTGTGGATATGGCGTACTTGCAGAAAAGAATCTAAAAGATAATGTGACTCAACATACCGTAGAAAGAAAACAAGGGCAATTACTCTCAATCCGTTGGGAGGATTGTATGGAAAACATTGTTGATCAATACTCTTCATTGAGTTCTCCATTTCTTCTTTCGATTATAAAGGAACCAACTGTAAATACTCGGAAGCAGTATCATAATGCCTTGACGCTTATAAATCATAACTTAAAGGCAATTGGTAAGGAGTTGGGGTTAACATTGCCTTTAACAATGTATGTTGCACGCCATTCGTGGGCGAGTATTGCCAGAGATGAAGGGATTCCAATATCTGTAATCAGCGAAGGAATGGGACACGACTCTGAGAGTACTACACAGATATATCTGGCCTCTTTGGAAACGCATGTAATAGACAAAGCCAATAAGAAAATACTGAAATTATTATGAAAGCTATGATTGCTGCTTTTTAGAGGAGTTCGGGAGCGAGCTCCTTTTTTGTTCATATGACCTTACGATTTGTTAGCAAAACAATCTATCTCCTAACAGGAGATAATAATCCATAGTGCAAAATTAAGAAAAATATTCCATTTGGGCGCACTTAGAACGAACAAAAATTAACATACAACTAAAAATGCTTAAGAAATACATAAGAATGTTTTGCTACTCAATAAGGATTTGATGGCTAAAGCATTATGTTTTAATATTATATTCATATTTTATATCTCCTGTTAGGAGATGCAAAAATACAAGAGTTATGGGTACGATCAAAAGTAATCTCAATTCTTGCGGAGAATCGCTTGTCAATGGGACAAACGACCGCGAAGCGTACCCAAAACGTTGGGTTGCGGCTCTTGTTCAAATGAATTGCGAGAAAAAGGTAGCGTCTAAACTAAACAAACTTGGAATTACAAATTATGTGCCAATCCAAAAAGAAGTACATCAATGGAGTGACAGAAAAAAAATAATTGATAGGATTGTTATTCCTATGGTTGTTTTTGTTCATCTAACTCCAAACGAAGAAGATGAGTTTCGGAAATTACCTTTCATTCTTAAATTCATCACATATCCTGGCTCTGAAGAATTAGCGACACCTATTCCAGATGAGCAAATCTTATCGCTGAAAGCTCTTTTAGAGAAAGCTCCCAATCAAGTATGTTTTGAATCAAGAATAATACATAAAGGTGATAGAGTAAAAGTGACTAAGGGAACTCTAAAAGGTATAGAAGGATATGTTATTCAAGAAAATACGAATTCAATATTGGTTTTAGAAATAGAACTAATAGGATGTGTGAAATTAAAAATAGATAAATCTTTTTTATCATTGGTAGATTGACCGCCATTTATTCTTAAGAATGGATTTTACTATATGAGTAGTGATAGATTTAGAGTTTTGTTAACTCATAAATCATATAATCAATATAACATTTTAAAATATGTATAATTATTTAGATTTTAATGGTGATGGTTTCCTTGATACGATGGCCGTTATGGATGATTATAATGGCGATGGGATAGTTGATGGAACAACCTATTACACGGATAGTAATTACGATGGTTTTACGACCAGATAAGTTCTGTTGGCGATACCAATAACGATGGAATTGCAGATGCGTTTGTTTCTCAATGCGACACCAACGGTGATGGCTATATGGAGACAACAGAGAGGATGTATGATTACGATCAAGATGGATTCTATGATAGTCACAAATCTTATCAGGATTGGAATTATGACGGCCAAGCAGAACTCGTTTCTAATGAATATGTAGATAAAAACGGAATTCATACTATTGATACCGACCTTGATTATAATGGCGATGGAGTAGCAGATGAATCTTATACTGAACAGCGTTTTGATTCCGATGGTGATGGTTTTGAAGAGTCTTCATATATGGAGATGGATTATGATGGCGATGGAAACATTGATAATGCTGGATATTTTATATTGATGCCGTTTCACAAGAATATTATCCTGTAGATTATTGGGGAGCTATTCCTAGTAATGGAGCTCTTGAATTAGATAACTTTGATCCGTCTCAATCCGACCCTGAATTAGTTTCTGGCGATCCAGGGCAATCAATGGAAGAATGGGAGTTCCAAGGCGATACTAATCGTTGTGCTCTATATTCTCAGAAATTTGTCATAGAAGAACTTACAGGAAAAGATGTGCCTATTGAAGATATTGTCGATATAGCAACTGAAAATGGTTGGTTCTCTGAAGATTCAGGAACCGCATCGCTTAATATGACAAAAGTGTTGGATGCATATGGCATTGAGAATGAAATGTCATTCCACAATGATATTGATGACATAAAAAAATGTCTAGAAGATGGTGGAAAAGTTATTGTATCAATAGATGCCGATCAAGTATGGTATGGAGAAGATAGTAATATATTTAGCCCAGCCGATTCTGCAAATCATGCTGTTGAAGTCATAGGCATTGATTACTCAAACCCAGAGGAACCAATGGTAATTTTGAATGATTCTGGTTCACCTAATGGATGTGGCGAAATGGTTGCCATGGATGTATTTGAAGATGCATGGGCAGCTGGAGATAAACAAATGGTTGAATGTTACGCATAAAATTGTACTATGGAAAATAAATTCTCATTATTAAATATCTTACTGGATTAAAATCAAATCCTGTTATTGCTGGTAGTATTCCTTTAGGATATACTTATGGTTATCCCATTTTGTCAAATATAAAAGGTGAGTTATGTTTAAAAGTTCCATTTTTAAGATACAAGATTACAGGTGAAGTTGATAAAACATTAGTTTTCCCCATTCGATATATTGCCACATTTACATTGCCAGAGATGAAGTTAATCAATCTCGATGATTTGTCATATCGAAAAGCATTTTCAAAAATAGAATTTAATAAACCATGTGGCCTATTTCGTCATGAGCAAATTAAAAAATTAACCAAAGAACAATATAATCAAGCAAAAACAGCTTTATTTCAATTATATGATAAAGCAATAATGTCAATGCTAAAAGGCAACCGAGTTTAGTGCTGAGGATTCAGAATTGATGAAGAAAATATTAAGGGGTATAATTGAACCCTCTATTCTTCCAATATATGAGAAAATTGATGTGAAATTTTTTAACTCATACTTAAAAAGCCATGGGGAAAATCATTAATCAAACATTCTTCAATGGTACAACTGACACAGTTCAACCCAAAAGAAGAAATAACGGGGAAAGAACAAGTTCTCCTGAAGTTATGACCCACACAGTACCACAGCGAAATAATGTAGAAATCCGAAAAAATCTTGTATCCCTTGTTACTAATACTATTAAAACATTAGGCGAAATAGGAATGTCTACTTTATCAGGTAGAGTTCAAAACGTTTTCAATCAAGTGGCACGAGAAACTTTTACGGTAGGTTTTGTCGGAGAATTCAGTAGAGGGAAAAGTACATTGATTAACAATTTGCTTGGTACAAATATATTACCTGTGGCAAATTTACCAACGACAGCTTTAATGACTCGTATCAGATATGGCATAAAGCCAAAAATGGTTGTGTTTGATTCTCACGGTATTAAGCAAAAAGAGTTGCCATTAGTAAAAGATTCATGGAGTGGCTTAACTGCTGCTAATTTTAATGATAATGAGCCTGAAGGATTTGTTACAGTTTTAATAGATAAGCCTTGGTTGGGTAAATATGGAATTGAATTAATAGATACTCCAGGTGCGGGAGATTTAAGTGAAAAACGAGCTAAGGTAATCGGCGAGGCATTGTTGGGCTGCGAATCTGCGATTATAACAGTTAGTGCAGCACAACCATTAAGTCTTAGCGAAAAGTTATTTATTGAACAACGTTTGATTGCAAACCGTACTCCATTTTTAGCTTTGGCTATAACGAGACTCGATTTAGTTCCAGAAAAAGAAAGAGATATTCAAGTTGAGTATATAATAAACAAATTGAAGAGCTGGAATATCAATATCCCTATTCTAATACCAGATGACATACAACTGCCCTCCAATAAATACGAAAGCATAAAAGGCATGGATAAGTTGCGTGGACTTATTGTCTCTTGGTTACAGCGCCCTGAGCGTTCAAGACTCATTGAGAACTGGCTTTCTTCTCAGATTATGAATATTCTTGTAACAGCACAAAATTCTTTGGCTCAACAAGTAGAACTATACCAAAAGAGTGACAATGAAAGATTGGCTATAATTTCTGAGAAAAATCACAAATTAACAGAAATGACATTAAGTTGGGGAAAACTTAGAGTTGAACTAACTGAACGATGTGGCAAATGTTATGACTTGTTTAGAATCAAATACGAAGAACTTGTTCAAGGTATAATTGAAAAATTGCAATATGAAGCAGGACATACGGTACAAGCTCAAAAGTGGTGGAATGAAGATTACCCATATAGATTAAAAGTTGAAGCAGCGAACTTAGCTAGCCAATTAGATAATTATGTATCAAGTATTGTCTCATTAGATGCGAAATGGCTTAATGATAAATTAAATGAAATGTTTAAGACTTACATCCAGATAGGACGAAACTCTATAACGGATAAAGCAACTTTTTTACCTATTTCAACAAATCGTGCAGAGTTTGATGACTTAGATAAGAAGAAGAATATGATGACATTAGGATCTGCTGCATTAAGTATCGCAGGACTTTGTTGCGGTTTGGGTGTTATAGCTACGCTTGGTATTGGTTCTGGTGCCGGAATATTATCAAACAAGCTCTTAAAATCTAAAAAAGAAGAACAGCAACAACAACTTAAAGCGTTAATTGCAAAAGATGTTCCTCTTGCTCTTGAAGATGCCATTACGGAGAGTGAAAAGAAGATAAAGATTATCTATGCTGACATTGCATCTGAATCTATAAAAAAAGAAAAAGATTGGTTGGTAGCACAAAAAGAACTTATAGAATCAAGTAATGCTCCGAAAAATCAAGATTACTTCAACAAACTTCAAAATGACATTCAAGCAATCAATGATTTGTATAAAGGATTTAAGGTTATTTTAAGTTGTTAACTATGAATAATTTCGACAAATATACACATTTCAAAGAACAGCGAGAAAAACTAGGAAAATGTTAATGATATCTTCAGATGTCATTAAATATTTGAACATGTCCAATTATAGTGATTCGTTGTCTAAACTTAGTGAAAAAGTTAATAATGATACATTTAAAATTCAAGTAGTTGGAACATTTAAAAATGGAAAATCCACTTTCATAAATGCATTGTTAGGAAGTCATGTCTTGCCAGCCTACTCTTTACCATGTACAGCTGTTATTAATGAGGTTAAATATGGAAAAGAGCCTACGAAACCCTCATGGGCCTTGCAGTACTATGACTTGATACAGATAGCCGGAACGGATGAGGAAAGTATCAAACAAGAATACCGAAACATATTCCTCACCAAGAACAGCAAGGAATCCATTCTTGAAGTACAGCACTCTGACGACGGCAATTACGACACGGGCTTCGGCCATAAACTGGATCGTGATGCCGCCGCTCCCCACTTTACGGGCACGACGGCCGCTTATACGCCCACCGCAGAACCATGTGGATGAATATGGCATGCGCACCGGCTTCACTTACGATGCACAGCACCCTTATGTGGGACGCGACTACCGCTTCTACGCCAATATCCTGTATGACGGCTCCACCTATAACGGGCATGTCATGGACATACACTACACACGCGAAGGCAACAACGAAATCCCGGGAGAGGATCTGACGGCCTACGGCACGTCCACCACAGCAGCCGTAACCCGCACGGGCTACTATATGGGCAAGTTCGTCAACGAAAAACAACAAATCAACAACGACGAAGCTACGCCAGCAGCCAGAATTACATCATCTGGCGTTATGCGGAAGTATTGCTGGATTATGCAGAAGTAATGTTCCGGTTGGGCAACACAGAAGCGGCACGTACCCAAGTGAACGCCATCCGCCGCCGTGCGCACATGGACGAGTTGCCTCCGCTCACATGGGAGCAACTGGTGAATGAACGCCGCGTGGAATTGGCTTTTGAAGAAACTTCATATTGGGATTTTTTCCGTTGGGGCATAGCTGAGGAAAAGCTGAACGGAACGAGCAACCCGCTTAAAGCGATGAAAATCGTGAAACGTGGCGAAACAACTACTTATTCCATCAGCAACATGAACCGTTTCCCACAACGTGTACGCGTGTTCCAAAAGATGCAGTATTACCTTCCCATTCCTTGGGACGAGATACGCTACCACGGCATCGACCAAATCCGGATGGGTAGAAGTATAACATAGATATTAGTGATTGTTTAACTAAAAAGAGAAAGAAAATGAAAAAGATTATCAGTACCTTATTTTTAGGTTTGGCCTGTACCATCGGAGTACAGGCACAGGAGTACAACCTGTTTTATGATGTCGACGAGAGGTTGGCTTTGGTTTGACTCCCAAGAAAAGATAGACAAGTATGTAGGCCTTTGCAACGAAGCGGACAAATAAAATTGACCCGAATGGCAAAAATCATCCAAATGGTACCGGCAGACATCGCTCCCGATTATCCTCCCACTTATGCCGACCCGTTCTGGGAAGGTGCCGGAGAAGGTGGTGAAATCGGCGCAGAAGGTTTCCGTACGGGAGCCATTATCACAGCAGCCTCATCGGCTATAGGAAACCCCAATGGAGGAGGATTTGTTGTTCTCATGCCATCCTGTTCCTCTTTCAGTATCTGCTTGTCACGCGAAGGACAGACTTGTGTACGTATGATGGCTTCAAAAGATATCAATACCGTATTTACCAATTACGACGTTATCAGTGCCAAATATGCACTACCCGGATTTAGCCCATTATTTCGTTCTGGAATATTCACATGGAAAAACATTGAGACTTTAACCAATAACAATGGAGGTTATTCCCTCAAAAGCAACGAACCTATCTACGCTTATTTCCAATCTGCTACTGCCGACCCTATTTACATCCACGCATTCGCGTGACCACTCCGACCAACAGCACGGTGAACATCAAGGAAACCGTAGCCCCGAAGTCCCGCATCCTTCTTCCGAGGGCAACCGCGTGGTACTGAACGAAGCTACCGACATCAAGGTATATAATCCAACGGAACTGCTGATGAA
>OKWC01000112.1_pt1 | contig 15671 bp, 9 predicted proteins | sample 1606971 | NCBI WGS metagenome assembly OKWC01 (sample SAMN04414076, study PRJEB24778) | human gut metagenome | material: faecal | host: Homo sapiens
TTCTATGGATAAAGCAGTAGAAATCAGCATTGACTTCTTATGGGATCAGTTTAACGAGGGTGTTGGCAAAGATGCCCCTGCAAATATTTTAGAGAACCAGAACAAATAGGAATAATATATTTCTAAAAATACTGTGTAAAAATACATTTTCAAAAATGTGTGTAAAATATATTTGTTAGGAAAAATATTGTGCAAATATGTCTTAAACAATGAAGTGAATTGTGGATAACAAATGGTAAATATAAACAATATTGTATAAATATAATTAAATTTGTCTAGACTTGATAGTGCTTGTACTTTATATGTAAAGGATTCATTAAACAAGATGAATTACATATACATAGAGTATAAGCACTATTTTTGATTGGAGGTCTGAACAATAAAGAAATTATTATTTAAAACAGTAGGAATACTAATGAGTGGTCTGATAATTCTGTGCTTATGTCAGACAGTTAACGGAAATGAGGAATATGAATATGTTCTAAAATCGCAGGGGTTGAATGGGTATAACGAATTGGGAATTACTCCGGTAATAATGGAATTGTATAATAGAGAGGGTAAGAAATTAGAAGTCTATTGTGCAGATATGAATACCCCGGTGGTAAGTGGTTGTGGGTACAACTGTAAACCAATAGATAAATGTAATAAATTTGACAGGAATATATGTAAGCATCTTGAAAAGATTCTGAAAAATGCGTATCCATATATAAGCATAGAAGAAATGCAGCAAAGAAGCGGCATTAAATACATCAAAAAAAAAGAGGCGATTACAGCGGTTCAGTATGCAATATGGCATTACACTAACAATGCAGATATAGAGTCGGAGTATAGTGTTGTTAATGAGCTGTATAAATGGCTGATTAATTTAGATGTCGATGATAGTTCTAATGATGATGGAGAAAACAATGGTGGTAGGACAAATAGCGTATTTCTGGTGACTAATAATAGTGTAGCCACGCAGGTATTAATCGGAATCGGGGAGTTTGCTGAATCAGAAAGCTATGCTTCTAAAAAAAACAAGAGTAGTGTACCGGAAAAAAACAATACGATAAATGGAGAGGATAATAATATTAAGGCAAATGCACAGTATAGTAAAAAGTCCAAAGACAGGTGACAGCTTTGTTAGTATAGTGGTTATTATGGGTGCGGCGCTTAGTATGGTAACAATATTCATTGTGTTGAGGGTAAGAGAAATTAAGGGTTGGAGAACACAATAATATGTTGACAACTATAACATATTTCTATATAATTTAGTTAGTTTACGAGAGGATAAAGATAGATAGGAAATTGGTGGATTATAGAAACTAGAAAATATTATATAGTACTTTTTAAATTCGCCAGATGATTCTGGCGAATTTTTTTACCTCAAATTTCCTAATCCTTAGTAAATCAGAGTTATAGGAAATAACATTTGATGACTTTGATTAGTTATCAACACGTTTTGAACTATAACCCGTAAAACAATACATAGTAGAGGAGAGATGGAAATATGAACTTATTCAAAAAAAGATTGTTAAAGCGAATACTTGCAATTGTTTTAGTTATAACTACATTTAGTACAACTATTACGATTGAAAAGGCAAAAAAAGCCTATGCAAGTGCACCTAAGGGTTATACAACAATCTACTTCAAAGATGACACAAAAGAAAGCTGGATTGGCAATGATGGAGCCATTATTCAGCTGGTTGATAACACGGATGGACATGATTATTACATTATGAAGCAGGTAGATGATAATACCTGGAGCTGCAGGGTGCCTGCAAAGACTTATAATGTAACCTTTAACAGATTAAGTCCAAAGACAAAAGATGGAAAACAAGTGGCTGATATGTCACAGGTTGGAGAGGGATTACTTAGTCATAAAGATGACAATTACATACAATGGAATTCATGGAGTGCCGGAGGACGAGGCAGTAACAGAGATGATTACAGCAGCTGGCACAGCACATACCATGCTACCGTTCCTGAACATGGATATTGGGACGGAACTATGGTAATCGATAATGATTACTTTCATGAAGGAGATGTAATCTATCTTGATTTCTATGAATTTACTTCAGATAATAATGGAAGTGTAATTTATAACTGGGAGCAGAGTAATGCCCAGTTTTATATAAATTTTAATAAATATTCAAAGTCGGATAACGGCGGAAGAGATATAAATATTAAAAATGCAGACAAGGATGCAGTGTCTCCGATTAAATTAACAGATTCACCCGAAACACAGGTATTTCGCTATGTTGTAACGAAAGAAGATGAGGGTGCAACAGAGCTTAGGTTCTTCAGGGGAAATGATGAAAATTTATGGAATGAATCTGTTTTATTAAGATATAGTGATTACAAGCAGGGTAACAACTGTGCAAAGGTAAAGGGCTGGGATAATAATGGATACGTATGCCCATATGTGCCTAGAAGACATATGCTTAATGTTTATGATTTAGTCATTAAAACAGATGGTAACTTAAAAGTTAACAGAAAAGTAGATATTGATTTAGAACTTGATGCTCCCGAGGGAGAAGAAGATTATCTTAATAAAGAAAACACAGTTATTGAAATCAATAAGATTGACAGTGACGGAAATGTTATCGCAGGTTCAAAAGATATCTTCCTTTTTGATGACAGTAAAACAGAATGGAATCACAGGGAACTTATTTTCAAAGAAGCAGGAAGCTATAAGATAAGTGCAAGTGTTACAGATGGTTATGATACGGTAAATGCAGAAAAAATTATTACAGTAGCAAAAGATAATGCACCTCTTGCCCTGATTAATCTTTCAGCAGATGAGGGAGAGAATACAGATAATGAAGATGTATTTGTAAGAAACAGTAATGGAAAATCAAATATTACTGTATGTGATGAATCAAGTTCAGAAATTGGTGATGAAATTAACTACAGACATTACATATTATTCTATGATTCAGACAATGATAATATATTTGATGATACTGAAATTATAGATGAAAGAGATGGAGATGGAAGCTCATTTAACTATGAGTTAGATAATGTTGGTAAATACAAAATCGTACTTAATGTAAAAGAAACATTTACAGATACAATTCCATCATTAATAGATGATTCAGTATATTTATCAGGAAATACAGAAAAAGTATTTGAAATTACTAACCAGGCACCAAAGTCAAAGGTGACTGTAGAAAAAAGTAAAATTGCAGACATTATTTTTACAGTTGGCAGTGCAGATAAAGATGTATTGAATGCTTATTCAGAAGCAAGTAAGCTTGTCGAAGATAAGTTAAAGGAAAAAGGTATTGAAGCCAATATTACTACGGTAAGCACCTCTGCAATTACAGCGACAGATACATTTGCCTGGAAAGAGTATGACCATCCGGGATTTAATGACTGGGGCTATGTTCTTCCACATCATATCCAATATACAGGAAAAGATATAAAAATGGTTGGATATTATTATGCAGCATTTAAAGATTTTCTATATGTTGAAGATAATAATCCGGATAGAAAAGTATTTGATTTCGATTTACAGAGAGATGGTACTGACTGGCATAGCATGGAAGGCGGCGGATTCTTATTTAACACCGTAGTCTCAGAAGAAGAAAACTATATTCAGGGATATTGTATACTTGTTACAAGTAGTGGACTTAAATTAGTTAAAATAAATAAAACCAATTTAACTAATTTCAGAAATGGTTCATATGAATATGTTCAATATGCAGGAAAATTATTACAGACATTTCCTATATCAAATGTATATGCAAATCATCATTTTAAGATAATTATTGAGGACAATGTAATAACTGTATACGATGGTGACAAGATTATTATTAATCAGTATGTACTTGAAGATGACGGTGTTGCAGCATATGGATATGGTCCGATAATCAGCCATGAAAATCATGGTTGTTATCAGCAGTCATATTTCACATTTAAAAATATCGTAATGCAGACAATATCAGGAGAGAGCCTTTCTGATGTTGTTAATAAGCATCAGTGGACACCAGGAACAAATCATTATGTCATTAATTTAAGTGATGCAGTAATTCCTGAATTATCAGATAACGGAAGAACTGCAAATGTGGCGGCTGCATTATTATCAAAAGATGTTAAGTTTTATGGTATTGGTAATGATGTATCCATAAGTTCTTATAACAGATTAGTAGATATTATTGATAACAATGGCGAGAATACAAATATTTCTGTTAGTAAAGAAAGTGGAAAAACACAGGAAGAAATTGTAACAGAAGCTGTAAATCACATTGTTGCAGACATTGAATCTGATGTATTAAGCAAAGATTATATAATAGGAAACACTATTTCAACAGATGAAAAGGTTGAATATAAAGGTACTTATAGTGATGCTGAAAATGATAACAAGGGAAATGATGAATGGACATATATTTATAATCCTACTATATTCGATAATGATGGTAAACAGGTTACATTTATTCAGTCAGAACCAATGACAATGTTTGAAAATGTTGGTGCGTATGCAATTACTCACAGAGTCAGTGATGATCCAACAAAGGGAAATTCTGCATTGGCAGGATATGTGAAGTGGTCAGACACAGATGAAGTTGAAAAGTTAATTGTTGCGCAGACCAGACCAGTAGCTGAAATTAAGGCTGATATAATGCAGTCTGACAGCGATTCTAAGAAATGTATTACAAATATTTTGTACTCTGCATATGATTCAGATCATCTGTCAGATGCTAAAAAAGGAATTATTGAAGAAAAATTCTATTATAAAGAAATAAATGATACCAAATGGACAGAGGGAAGATTCCCGGCACAGACAGATATGGGTAAAACATATCTTGTCAAATACATTGTAAAAGATTATGAGGGAACATATAGCAGACCGGCTGTTATCAGCATTAATACAAATGATGCCAGAGTATATACAAAGCCTGATGACAAGGAGCCGCCAAAGGTAACATTAAGTGTAAGTAAAACAGAAGCAAATATAGGCGAATCAGTTTATATCGAGGGATATGCTGAAGATAATTTTGGTATTTCTACTTTTGAAATAAAATGCAATGATGATGTAATTGGAAGTGGATATAACAGATACGAGTTTAAAGCAAATGAAGCCGGTGTTATTACTATTTCAGCGATAGCTACAGATATTGCAGGAAATGTCACAACCGAAACAAAAACAATTACTGTAATAGATAACAGAGATGTTACTCCTCCGGAAATTATTATTACAGAACCTAAAGATGGCATTATATCAGGAATTGTAGAAATAAAAGGTTCAATTACTGATGACAGAAAACTTAAGGGCTATAAAGTTACAAGAACAAAAACAGGTGATGAAAATAGCGAAGAAGTTCTCGTAGCAGAAGGCAGTGAAGCAATTGTAAACGCTGTTATTGGAACAATTAATACAGACGAACTTGAGGAAGGTGTCTACTGTTATAGAATTACAGCAGAAGATGAAGCGGGCTTAACAGCAGAAGTAAGCTTTAATATAACAGTAGAAAAAGAAGAAGCTGATAAGATTCCTCCGGTTACAGCATTTACAAAAATAGCATTAGATGCAGAAAATAAAAATATTGTAATTGAGGGTTCAGTATCGGATGAAACAAAGCTTTCAGAATATACACTTACATATTTCAATAAGGCAAATGAATCAGTAAAAATTATTATTGTCAAAGGCTATGAAAATGTAGAAAATGCAGAACTTGGAACTATTTCAACAGAAGGTTTATCAGATGGAACATATGAGGTGGAATTATCAGCCATAGATGCGGCCGGAAATACCTGTGTTTCAAAAGCAGAATTTACATACACAGCAGGACATTTTGTTGAAAATGATGATAAAACAGCACCGGATATTTTAGCTGATTTAGATGCAGTAATTGAAAATAAGGTTTTAAAAATTAAGCTTACAGGTTCAATTACAGACGAACATTTAAAAGAATATAAAGTAACTACAGGCAAAAAAGAAGATAATAAAGTTATTGATGAAGTAGTTATTGCAACAGGAAATTCCAATATAGATAATGCCGAGATTGCAGCATATGAATTCCCGGAATATAGTGTGGGTGAATATGAGGTAAAAGTAGTTGCAAAGGACGAAGCAGGAAATACAAGAACTACAACATATACATTTACGGTGTATGAAGATGGAAGAACAAATATAGGCGGAAATAATGAAAATCAGGAAATTGCATTAGTATTTGCAAATACAATTGCAAATGCAGGTGATACTGTGGCAGGATATATTTCCTATCCAAAGAATACGGCAGACATAAGTGTTACCTCTGATGATGCAGATGTAACGTTAGATGGTAAAAAGGTATCAGTTACAAAGAATGAGGCAGGTCTTGCCAATGTCACATTTACAGCAATGGTAGATGGAGAATTGAAATCAGTTACAAAGCAGATTAGATTCTTTGACAGAAGTGATAACATTCATCCAACAGCAGAATTTATAACACCTGAAGCAGATAGTGACTTAAAAACAAAAACAGATATCATAGGTACGGTTAAAGACGAAACCAGTCTTGCCTACTATACTTTAGAGTATAAGTTAAATGGTACAGACGATTATGTAGAGATAGCAAAAGGATACGAAAGCATTGAAAATGGAAAAGTCGGAGAACTTGACACAACAATGCTTATGAACGGAAGCTATACATTAAAACTTACAGCAGTTGATAACGGTGGCAACAGGTCAACAACTGAAAGAATAATTAATGTAACAGGTAATCTTAAAGTTGGAAATATGGCTTTAGGATTTACAGATATCAGCTCAAATGTGTCAGGTGTACCATTACAGGTAAATAGAAATTATGACAGCAGAAATAAATCTTTTAGTGACTTTGGATATGGATGGAGTCTTGGAATGCAGAGTGTAAAAATTACACTTAGTAATCCATTATATGAAGGTTATAACCAGGTTCAAAAAGGCAGTAAACTTTCTACATCTTATTACATTGAACAGACATTAAACCATGATATTACAGTAACCTATGGTGATGGAACAAGTGATAAATTCAGTCTGAAATTGTTACCGGATCAAAGAGCATGGGTTCCAATAGATCAGGTTCAGATAAAATTTGTATGTGAAACTGATAAGACAAAGACACTTGAAATTGATGGCGATAATACCGCATTTTTACAGGGAAGTAATTTATATTTTGAAGATATAAATTTACTTGATATACAGGACTTTGTCCTTACTACAAAAGAAGGAACAAAGATGTATCTTTCTCCTGCAAAAGGCCTTACAAAAGCATCTGATGCAAATGGAAATGTTGTAAATATCAGCAAAAATGGATTTACACATTCAGATGGTTATGGAATTAATTTTACAAGAGACAGTAAAGGCAGAATTATTAGTGCAACAGAAACAGACAGTAAGAATAATGTAATCAATTCCATAAAATATGGTTATGATGATAATGGTGATCTTGTATTAACAACTGATTATGCCGGAAGAGATATTATTTATTCATATGATGATGACCATAATCTTACAGAAATACTTGATCCATCAGGAAAACCTGTTGCAAGAAATGAATATGATGAAAATGGCAGACTTAAAGCAACTGTAGATTCTAACGGAAACAGAATCGAGTATGAACACGATATTGATGCAAAAATGGAAGTTGTCAGAGATAGAAATGGCAATCCAACAGTATTTTATTATGATGACAATGGAAATGTGATTAAGACAGTTGATGCTCTTGGCAATTCAACTACAAATAAATATGATGCTGATAATAAACTTATTGAATCAACAGATGCGAATGGTAATGTCACAAAGTATGAGCGTGACAAGGATGGTAATCTCAAAACTCTTATTTTACCGGATGGAACGAAAGAAGAGCTTAAATACAATGATTTAAACATTGTCAACAGCATAAAATTAGACGATAAACTTTTAGTAAGTATGGATTACGATTCAAAGGGAAATATAACCGGGATGAGTGATGCCCTTGGAAATAAAACTGATTTAACATACGAAAAAGACGGAAAACTTTCATCAATTTCAGATGAAATTGGTCAGGTTAAAAAACTTAAATATGATGAAATGGTAATCTTATTTCATTAGAGGATGGAAACAAGAATTCTACTACATATGAATATGATGAGAAAAACAGATGCACAGGTGTTACCGTAACAAGAATAGAAAACGGTGAACAGAAAGAATACACATCAAGATATGTATATGACAAGGCAGGAAATATTACATCCAAGATTAGTAATACGGGAATGGTTACAACTTATGAGTATGATTATAAGAATAATGTAACTGCCGCGGTTTCATCAGATGGACTTAGAACAGAGTACACATATGATAGTGAAGATAATTTGACATATGCTGCATATTCTGACGGAACAAGTGAAACATTTGAATATGATAAAAATGGTAATAACATAAAGGCAACTGACAGATATGGAATTACTGTATCAATGGAATATGATGTCCTTAACAGACTGACAACTAAGACATATGCTGATGGAACAAAGGAAAAATATACATATGATGCAAATGGAAATGTATTAACATTTACAAGTGTTTCAGGTGGAGTAACAGAATACACATATGATAATATGAATAGAAATACATCTGTAAAAGATGCATATGGAAATGTTACAACATTTACATACAATAACCGTTCAAAGTTAGTTAAAACCAAAGATGCAAAAGGAAACATATTTAAATACGAATATGATGACAATGACAGACAGATTGCAGAAATCTATCCGGATGGAACAAAGGAACAGACAGAATATGACAAGCGGGGCAGAGTTTCTAAGCAGATAGACAGAAATGGAAATGTGACAAAATATGAGTATGATGGTGCAGATAATCTTATTGCAGTAGAAGATGCAACAGGCAACAAATATTCATACACATATGATGAAACATATGAACTAACAAAAGTAACAGATGCAAATGGAAATGAAACACTGTATTCATATGACGAAGAAGGCAGATTAATAAAAACAACTAATGCTTCAGGAAAATCAGCAGAATTCAAATACGATGAAAATGGTTATCAGACTTCATTTGTGGATTATGCAGGCAATAAAGTGACTTATTCATATGATAACTTAGGCAGACTTGTTAAGAAAAATAATAAAGACGGTGATGTGAATATTACATATGATTCACTTGGAAGATTAAGTAAAGTTACTGATTCTAAGGGCGATGTAATATACACATATGATGAGTACAATAGACTTGCATCAAAGACAACATATGACCTTGGAACAATTAAGTACACATATGCAGACAATGAAGAAATAAGTTCGATTACATATAATGTAAATGGCGAAGATGTTGCAGCAACATCATACAGCTATGACTTAATGGACAGACTTGTAAAAGTTATTGATCATAATGGAGTAGCAACCGTTTATGAATATGATTCCTTAGGAAACAGAACAAAAGTCAAGCATGAAGGCGGACTTACAGTTTCATACAAATATGATGTATGTTCAAGACTTATAAACGAAATAGTAACTGATAAAGATTCTAATGTCTTAATGTTCTATGATTACAGTTATGGTAAGGCAGGAGAAAAGACAAAGACAGTTGAAATCACAAGAGAATCATCAGAAAGTACTACAGTAAGAGTAATTAAAAACGAATATAAGTATGATGAACTTTTAAGACTTACTGAAGAAAAGATTAGTATAAATGATAGTGTTGACTTTGATGATGTTATAAATATTGATTCTGAAAACATCACATTAGCAACTGATACTATTACATATCAGGGAACTATTGAAAATAAATATGCCTATGACAAAGTAAGCAACAGAACAGGAAAGACAACAAAAGTTACAGGTAATGTAGATGATTATACAGAAGATGTAGAGACTGGCAACACAATCTATACATACAATGAACTTAATCAGCTTATTAAATCCGAAACAACAAAAGTTCTAAAGATAGAAAGTTTTGTAAATGCTTCTGAAGCAAATGCAGATATTTTAACAATTAACTATACATATGATGACAATGGAAATCTTACATCAGAACATGGAACCAAAGACAAGACATATACATATGATGCAGAAAATAAGCTTTTAACAGCAACAGTAAGCAGTGGCAATGCTGTCACAATCGAAAGTTATACATATGACTACGAAGGCAACAGAATCAGTAAGCAGGTAAATGAAGAAGAAAAAGTATTCTATCTTAATGATACATATACAAGTCTTACACAGGTTGCATTAGAACTTACAAAGAATACAGATAACACTTATAAAGTAAATAAGTATTATACAAGAGGACTTGAATTAATCAGTGCTGATATAAAAGAAGACATACAAGCAGATGTACAAGAAGATGCGACAGGAAATACAACAAAAAATACAACTAAAACATACTGTCACAAAATCTACGTTCAGGATGGACATGGCTCAATAACGGCACTTGTAGAAAATTCAAAAATAACAGATACCTATACATACGATTCTTATGGTATAATATTAAAGAAAACCGGAGATACAGATAATGATTATCTCTACACCGGTGAGCAGTACAATGAATCAACAGGTCTTTACTATCTAAGAGCAAGATATATGTCACCTGAAACAGGTACATTTACAACAATGGATACTTATGCAGGAACTCTTGATAATCCTGTAAGTCTTCATAAGTACCTGTATGCAAATGGCAATCCTGTAATGTATACAGACCCAACAGGTAACTTCTCGTTAATGGAGACAAGTGTTGCACAGGGAATCCAGGCAACAATTAATACAATAATTACACCTGGATTTAGTCTTCAGAAAATGCTTACACTTGCAAATCTTGCTGTAACAGCATATGATGTTGCTACAACAATGAGAATGGTATTCTGTGGTGAGGCTACTGTTCTTGATGTTGCATTATGTATTGTAAAAGGACTTGTAGTACAGTCATTAATATCCTGTGTTGCAACTGCAGTATTTGGCGAAGCGGCAGCATTTATGCTAAAGTTAGTCGGTATAGGTCAGGATACATATGGATTAATTGAAGCAATAAAGAGTAAAGATCCAAAAGAGATTGTAATAGCAACAGTCCGACTTGCAGTGTCTGTATTTACACTTAAAAGCCAGTGCTTTGCAGGTGACACATTAGTCAGTACAGAAGAAGGCAACAGACGAATTGATGAAATCAAACCGGGAGATAAGGTCTTATCATATAATACTGAAACCGGTGAAAATGAGTTACAGGAAGTTAAGAATGTATCAGTATCAAAGACAGATATACTGGTACATATAATAACAGATGATGGCAGAGACATAGAAACTACAATGTTCCATCCATTCTATGTTAAGAATGTGAAGAATGAAGATGGCACAGGAGAGTGGAAAGCAGCTTCGAATCTTAAAGCAGGCGATGAACTTTTATCAGAAGATGGAAATAAAGTAAAAGTATCAGAAGTAAAAGTAGAAAAACTTGCAGAAGAGATAACAGTCTACAACCTTGAATTAGATGAAGTGCATACCTATTATGTGGCTGGCGGAGTACTGGTGCATAATATGTGTGCTACTGATAATAACAGTGATACAAGTGATAGCGAGGGTGGCAAAAATACAAAACATGGAGAGCAAAGACTGGCAGAGAGAGGATTTTCACAAGAAAAAGTAGATGACATTGTAAATAATTACTCACAGAAGGTATATCAAGATGGAGGAAGAACAGTGTATGCCAAAAAGAATGGAAATTATTACGATGTGATAATCAAGAATTCTAAAGGTGAAATTGTAACTGCAGTTGGAGGAAATACAAAATCACTAAAGACGTGGAAAAATGTAATAAGAATGCTAAATAATAATGGTGGATATAGTTCCTTACCAATGAATTAAAAGGAGAAGAACATAGATGGCAAATCTGTCAAATATAGAAGGTAATATTCAATTTCAAATCTGTCTAAATAAAATAGCAGAAGAAAAAGAAGCAGAATACGAAACATGGATTTATAGTGAACTAGAGATAAAATCTAATGTCATTAAGTGTTCTATTGGAGAACACAATAATTTTATGTTAAATAAATATGAATTAGATAATCTGTCAAATCATCTTAATAAATTATTGAGTAATTTAAAAAAAAGAAGTGAATATTCGTTTGAATTTTCGAATTATGAATGTGATTTTGAAGTGAAAAATGTGTACAGTAGTAGTTGATGAAGTCATAGAAGTTGAAGTTTGGATTAATTGGGCAAATTATACCAATGGTAAAGATATAGGATATGATGTTGGTATAAGATTTATTGCAAATATGGAAGAATTACAACTGTTTGTGGATTCATTTAATGAAGAAATGAATTGCCTATTTTCAGATTGAGTATATTACAAATGATTAGTAGATGCAGTAGAATATATTGTCTTCAATCTAAATAGTCCAGCGGTGTTATGTCAAGAGATCAATGATATAAAAATCATGTATTTTTGTATATATCTCATGAAGACAAAAAACACCCACCTAAGCCCTGTCGACCAGATTTTTAAAAATGAGCAGGGCGTAGCTCATCAGCAAATAGATGAAATCTACTTTGTTGGACAGTATAGGCGGTTGTCTTTCAGCAGTCGAAAGACTAAACGCACAAATTTACGGGCAGTTAATGCGAGTGCACGTTTGTGTTGGCATCTGTTGACCTCTTTGTATTTGAGGTGGTAGAAGTCGCTGTATTTCTTGTCACATCTTACAAGAGAGAATGCTGCTTAACACAGATAGTACCTTAAAAATCGGTTACCAGATGGGATGAGCCGTGTAACTTCGGCTTCGAAACCACCGGACTGGTGCTGCTTCCAGGCAAGTCCTGCATATTTAGCAAGAGCAGCCTGCCTGTTAAAACGATTGATATCACCGATTTCAGCCATGATTCCGGCTGAATATACAGGTCCGATACCCGGAATGGATATCAATACGTTTGGCAAGAGTTCCATCTGGGCTTTAATGGCTTTATCGAACTCTTTGATTTGAGATTCCAATGCCTTCATGGAGGTTATGGATATAGAAATCACCTGGTTGACAGAATCATTTACCGTCTTGGGTAAACGGTAAGAACTGCGGGCAGCTTTCTGAATGGCTTTGGCTACTGCATCCGGATCAGGAAAGCGGTTCTTTCCTTTTTTCATGATGAAGTCAGTAAGCTCATGTAAGTCCATATTTGCCAGTGCTTCTGCGGATTCAAATTCATCGTATACAGCAAGGGCAGTAGTACTGAAGGTATCACTAAATACCTTCTCCTGCGTCATCGTAGAATACTTCTTGAACAGCACATTCATAAATCGCTGCTTTTCTTTTACCAGATTTTGAACATCGAAGAAACGTGCACGAGTGAGGTTCTGGAGTGCTTTGTAGTGGTAGTCTCCGAGATAAACCTCTTTGTTGATTCTACCGAAACGCAGGCAGTCAGAAATAACAAAAGAGTCCACATAATCATTCTTTGGCAGATCGTTATAAGTATCATGAAACTTTTTGACCTGCTTAGGGTTGAGGACATGAATCTTTCTGTTAAATGGTGCCAGAGTGGCATCTTCCCTTAAGAAGTACACAAGATTGTCTCCATAAACAGAGGTTGCTTTAAGACCAATCAGAACCGTGTCAAGGGAATGCGAAGTTAAAGCAGAATGAATTCTTTTTACCAACTGGGTAGAACCTTCATGCGAGTTTGCAACAGAAAAGTTACTGTGCTTATCACCATTTGGAAGCATTAAGTAAACGACATTGGATTTGCTGCTTACATCAATACCGACGTAAAGTGTGTTCATTGTAATCCCCTTCTTTCGTTGTGAATTAAAGTGTTCAATCGGCTTGGTAAAACCCATGATCATGGAGCATCGACACCCTCGCATATAAGAATCCAGCTTAAGATGGACAGATGCGAAACCATACTGCTAGATGGTAGTCCATGTACTTAAGCAAACAGCCAGCCGGTTTGAAGCTAACTTCCATGTCAGGGGAACAGACTATTTATGAAGCAACCATTACTGGTTCAACAGGAGAAAAAAGAACTATTACCTGATTGACACTAGGACAATTATATCATGGGCTTTACTAAGCCTATTGAACAATATTTATTTTGTAACTTATTAACCAAGATACATGTATTTATGTATATAAAAGATATTATACGAGGAGAAAATAAGATGGAAGAATTGTTATTTAATTTAAGTTTTGACATTGTAAAATGTATTCAAGAGGAACGATATGATGATTTAGAGATGCAGGGGTGTCTTAAAAAAACATCGAAAGAATACTTAAAGAATGTCTTAGATGATTATGGTGGTGTATTAGATATCGTTCAGAAAGAAGAATACCTAAAATCTTTCCAGTATATCAAAATAAATAATCAAGATATTTTTAAGACATATTTGGATTTAATGATTGATGGCGAAAGAAGCGACTTAACAATTATTTGTGAGATTGAAACGGACGATTGTGGTAATGTAAAAATAGCAATTGAGGATTTACATGTTCTATAATTTTAATTATATTTCCGCTTAAGGAGATTCGAAGTCAAAACTGAATAGTAAGCATTAGAGCCAGCTGTGTATTGATAACATCAGCTGGCTCCTGCATTATGTAGTATTCTTACCCATATTTGCCCACTGGAATTGAATTAATCAGTGCTGATATACAAGCAGAAATACAAGCTGATGTACAAGCAGATGTACATGAAAATGTAACAGAAGATACAACAGAAAATGCAACAGAGGATACAACAGAAAATACAGCTAAAACATACTGTCATAAAATCTACATTCAGGATGGACATGGTTCCGTAACGGCACTTGTAGAAAATTCAAAAATAACAGATACCTATACATACGATTCTTATGGTATACTGTTAAAGAAAACAGAATTGTGTATCAATACCAAGGACATTTTCCAGAGGATTTTAATGGATTTAAATAGGAAATGGAGATATAAATGGATAAAGCAAGACTGATTGAAGTAAAAAGAAGAAATGGAATACTACAAATCTGTAAGGAATGGGAAAATAACGGGATAGAAATTTTCTTTTGATGATTTTTATGACCTTTATACTACTTTTCGATTACAGGAAGAAATAATTGCTAAGTTAGATGATTTAGATGTTCAGAAAAAGTATATTATTTGTAAAAATACAGAGGAAATAGAAGATTTCTTGAAATATACAGGCAAAGTAATATGTAAATCAAAGGAATATGTTTTGTTTATAGAAAATTCAACAAAGCTTGGAGCATTAAAATTGCAAGGAAACATTATTTCTGATAATATTGAATATGTAATAAGTAAATCTGAATTTTTAAATGGTGGATGTAGCATATTTATTTGTTCATGTAGCTTAGAAAATGGTGTGTGTTTATGGAGAGGAGAGTATGATAGCAGAGTTTACATTTGGTAATAATAGTAAAGAAGATTGATGATGCGTTATTATAAATTGATATATGATTATGAAAGAGATGATAATTATGTCTATTGTAATGCTGCTAGTATCCATTCTATGTTAAGAATGAAGATAGTACAGGAGAGTGGAAAGCAGCTTCGAATCTTAAAGCAGGCGATGAACTTTTATCAGAAGATGGAAAGAAAGTAAAAGTATCAGAAGTAAAAGTAGAAAAAAATGGATTATTTTTAAATATGTTATGGAAATATTAGAAAAAAAATAATGATATTGTTCAAGTAAATAAATGTGAATATAAATTAGAACACAATGAATATTCATATGAATTATTTAAGAATAATATCTCTGAA
>OKWC01000113.1_pt1 | contig 15619 bp, 21 predicted proteins | sample 1606971 | NCBI WGS metagenome assembly OKWC01 (sample SAMN04414076, study PRJEB24778) | human gut metagenome | material: faecal | host: Homo sapiens
AAAAAGATTTCAATACTTGGGATGAACTGTTCCGCTGGTTCTTATGGAAAAGACGGAAAAGCTCGTTACAAAAACGAAGCGATGACTAATTAACCTATAAAGTTTATTTCATATCTTTGCGAAGTAAATTTAAAAATATGAATATGTCCTATTTACCCGCCGAATGGCATAAACAAAGTTTGATTCAACTAACGTGGCCCCATAAAGACACAGACTGGGCATACATGTTGGACGAAGTGAATGACTGTTTTCTTAAGATAGCTTATGAGGTTTTGAAACGTCAGAGTTTGTTGATTGTGGCTCCAGACCCCGATTCCATAAGAGATAGTATAGATAATTATGGAGCTGATATCCAAAAACTAGTCACATCAAAAATCAACACAAATGATACTTGGGCACGCGATCATGCTTTTATCACCCTGTTGAAAGAAGACGCTACTCCCCTGCTGCTGGATTTCTGTTTTAATGGCTGGGGAATGAAGTTTGCCGCAAATTATGATAACCAGATTAATAACGAACTGTATTTTCACCATCCTGTTCTGAAAGGTGAATATGTTTTCTGCCGGAATTTTATTTTAGAAGGAGGTTCCATAGAAAGTGATGGGAAAGGAAGCCTGCTGACTACAGAGCAATGTCTGCTGGCTAAAAACAGAAATGAAATGAACCGACAGGAAGTGGAGGATTTTCTAAAAGAAACATTTAACTTAAAACAGGTTCTATGGGTTGAAACACGGTTATCTGGCAGGTGATGATACAGACAGCCATGTGGACACATTGGCACGTTTCTGTCCGGATGATACCATTGTGTATGTAAAGTGCACCAATGAAAAAGATGAACACTATAAGGAACTGGCAATGATGGAAGAAGAACTAAAAGCGTTCCGTACTTTGGACGGCAAACCATACCGTCTGCTTCCGCTACCTATGGCAAGTGCTGTTTATGATGAGGAACATCCATCGCTTGCGGCAACTTATGCCAATTTTCTGATAATGAATGAAGCTGTGCTTTATCCTACTTATGCTGATTCTGTGAATGATATGCGCGCCAAAGAAGTATTGGCTGAAGCATTTCCCGGAAGAGAGATAGTAGGTATTGACTGCACTGCTTTAATAAAGCAACATGGCTCGCTGCATTGCGTCACCATGCAATATCCCGAAGGTGTATATTAATAAATATATGTATGAAAAGAACGATTAAAGTAGGAATTATCCAACAGACATGCACTAATGATATCCGTCACAATTTGAGCAAACTGCACCACAATATAGAACAGGTGGCGGCAGCAGGTGCACAACTGGTTGTATTGCAGGAGTTGCACAACACCCCTTACTTCTGTCAGACAGAAGATACGGATATGTTTGATTTGGCAGAACCGGTTCCCGGTCCTTCTACCGGCTTCTACAGTGAGTTGGCTGCCGGATACGGTATTGTACTGGTTACTTCGTTATTCGAGAAGCGTGCTCCGGGGCTATATCACAATACAGCCGTCGTTTTTTTGACAAAGATGGCAGTATAGCAGGGAAATACCGCAAAATGCATATTCCCGATGATCCCGCCTATTATGAGAAATTTTATTTTACTCCCGGTGACCTGGGATTTGAACCTATTCAGACATCACTGGGAAACTAGGTGTACAAGTCTGCTGGGACCAATGGTATCCCGAAGGTGCACGGCTGATGGCACTGAAAGGTGCTGAAATTCTTATATACCCTACAGCTATAGGTTGGGAAAGCACAGACACTCAAGAAGAGAAAATCCGTCAACTAGGTGCATGGGTAACCGTGCAGCGTGGACATGCCGTGGCAAACGGTCTGCCGGTTATCGCCGTGAACCGTGTAGGACATGAGCCCGATCCTTCCGGTCAGACTAATGGTATCCAATTTTGGGGTAATAGCTTCGTGGCAGGTCCTCAAGGAGAAATACTGGCACAAGCCAACAATGTGGATGAAGAAAATATGGTAGTGGAACTGGATATGACCCGTAGTGAGAATGTTCGTCGCTGGTGGCCTTTCCTCCGTGACCGGCGTATTGATGAGTTTGAAAATCTAACCCGACGCTTTATAGATTAAATACAAACGTTATCGTTATATAAATTCACATATTCGTTAAACAATTCATGGTTAAGGCTGTTTTAGTTATCAGAATATTCAAAAGATATTATTGATTTACTAAACAGCTTAATTATGAAAAAAGTATTATTTTTAGCCGCATTGTTACTTGTTTGCTTCAGCGGAGTGACAAATGCACAAACCAGAAAACAAAGAGAAGACGCTAAACGCGAAGCATGGAAGAAAGAACGTCAGGAAAAGAAAGCCTTGGAAGCTCAGCAGGACTCTGTATCCTACGTCCAAGCAATTAATGCTTTAAAAAACGGTTCTTTTGTATTAGAAGCTGATAACGTTGTATTCCGTAATGGAATAATGCGTTTTGTTTCCTCTAACACGAATTATGTGGAAGTAAACGATGGGCAAGGTATTATTCAGACCGCCTTTACTAATTTTGTGTATAACTGGAGCCCGAACGGCTTGGGAGGTGTCACGGTTCAGGGAAATGTGAACGGAATAAGTATGCGCCAGGATAAAGACGGTAATGTGTACTATAATTATGGAATTAATGGGATTGCCGTTTCGGCCACCGTTTCCATTGTACTGACTGGCGGAACCAATCAGGCCAGTGTTACTATAAATCCAAATTTCTCAGGCAATACGCTGACAATGAACGGATATCTGGTTCCCTATAACGAAAGTAGTGTATTCCAAGGAACAACATGGTAATTCATTAAGAAGATATGAGAAAAAGGAATGGGCATTTTCACTACCCATTCCTTTTTATTTATTATTATAGCATTGGAAATTGTTTCTTGTCTGCTCATAACATTAACCGAGGTTGTGATTCCAATTCCAATAAAACCTTTAAGTCGGACAGTCCGCCTCCATATCCTGTCAGCGAGTGGTCACTACCGATCACACGATGGCAAGGTGCAAAGATTGATATGGAATTTGCACCATTAGCATTGGCTACCGCACGAACTGCTTGGGGCATCCCGATATGCCTGGCTATTTCACCATAAGACATTGTCCTGCCAAACGGTATCTTTAACAGTTCATTCCATACTGTTTTCTGAAAATCCGTGCCCACAAAAAGAAGCGGCACACTAAATTCTTTGCGTTGTCCTGCAAAATACTCGTTGAGTTGCTCTATTGATTCTTCGATTATTTCTGACGTACTTATTTCAAATTCGGCACACAATACCCGCTTCAACCGTTGATTCACACGATCGCAGTGTTTTTCCACCTGCCAGTCACACAGGCAGAGTTTTCCGCCAAATGAACCGAGCAGCAACACTCCGCAGGGTGATTCATAACTCTTTATCTTGATCGTATTTTTCTCTTTCATACACTTTTTATATGCTTCCTTCATATGTTTATAAGCTGTTTCAGCTTATCGGACTACTTTAAACCAAAAAGACAAAGCGTAGCGAATTAGCTGAAACAGCATTCACTACGCTTTGTTCGGATCGTCCCGTTATCGGCCTTTTATACAATATCCTATATAAAAAGCGGAAAAAACTTACTTATCCTCTTTTATATCAACGACCAGATTCAACTCATCCAATTGTGATTGATCCAAAGCAGCGGGAGCATCCAACATCACATCACGTCCACTATTATTTTAGGGAATGCTATACAGTCACGGATACTATCAAGTCCTGCAAACAAAGAAACCCAGCGATCAAGACCGTATGCCAAACCACCATGAGGAGGTGCTCCGTATTTGAATGCATTCATCAGGAAGCCGAATTGTTCTTGTGCTCTTTCCGGAGTAAAGCCCAAAATTTCAAACATCTTGGCTTGTAATTGTGAATCATGGATACGAATTGAACCACCTCCTACTTCTACACCGTTTACTACCATATCGTAAGCATCGGCACGAACAGCAGCCGGATCTGTATCCAACAAAGGAATATCTTCTTCTTTCGGATGAGTGAACGGATGGTGCATGGCCATCAGACGGCCTTCTTCTTCACTCCACTCAAACATCGGAAAATCAACAACCCACAGACAAGCAAATTTATTCTTATCACGCAGTCCCAGCTGACGTCCCACTTCCAGACGAAGTTCGCATAACTGCTTGCGGGTCTTCATAGCATCAGGACCACTCAGAATCAGGATCAAGTCACCCGGCTTGGCACTGAAAGCTTCCTTCATCTGCTGAAGTACTTCCTGTGAATAGAATTTGTCTACACTGGATTTTACATTGCCATCAGCTTCCACACGGGCGTAAACCATACCTTTCGCACCGATCTGAGGTTTCTTGACAATTCTGTTAATTGGTCTAACTGTTTACGGGTATAACTTGCAGCGCCTTCCGCACAGATACCACCAATATATGCCGCATCATCAAAAACAGAGAAGCCATGACCTTTCATGATATCCATCAATTCCACAAACTTCATGCCGAAACGCAAATCCGGTTTGTCACTACCGTAATATTTCATGGCATCGGCCCATGTCATACGCAGAAACGGTTCGCTCAACTCGACTCCACGTAACTCCTTGAACAAATGTTTTGCCATCCTTCGAAAGTGGAAATGATATCTTCTTGTTCAACAAAACTCATCTCACAGTCTATCTGAGTAAACTCAGGCTGACGGTCTGCACGAAGATCTTCATCACGGAAACACTTTACAATCTGGAAGTAACGATCAAAGCCGGAAACCATCAGCAATTGCTTCAGTGTTTGCGGAGACTGTGGCAGTGCATAAAACTGTCCCGGGTTCATACGTGAAGGAACAACAAAATCACGGGCTCCTTCAGGAGTAGAACCTACCAACATAGGAGTTTCCACTTCCAGAAACCCTTTGCTGTCCAAATATCGGCGCACTTCCATTGTCATTTTATGACGAAGTTCCAAATTTTTACGCACACAATTACGGCGTAAATCCAAATAGCGGAATTTCATACGGATATCATCACCTCCGTCACTATTATCTTCTATCGTAAAAGGAGGAGTTACCGCTGAATTAAGTACATTCAATACCGATACGATAATTTCAATTTCACCGGTGGGAATATTCATATTCTTATTTGAACGTTCGTTCACTTCACCGGTTATTTGAATAACAAATTCACGCCCCAAGTGATTGGCACGTTCACAAAGTTCGGCATTCACCGCTTCGTTGAATACCAATTGGGTAATACCGTAACGGTCACGAAGATCGACAAACGTCATCCCTCCCATTTTACGTGCACGCTGTACCCAACCTGCCAACGTTACACTTTTGCCTGCATCGGAAAGTCTGAGCTCTCCGCAAGTATGACTTCTGAACATATATTCTTAAATTTAATCAATTGTTTGGCAAAGGTACGATATGTTTTCCATTGTACAAAACTGCCTACAAGAAAAAAAGTCCCGTAGCTGTATACCAACGGAACTTTTTTAATCTGGATGTACAGATCTCAATTCTTGAACATTTCAATGACATCCCTTAATTCTCCTGGAAATACTTCACCAGTTTTCTCCCACAACATCTTGCCTTTACGTTGGAGGACAAAGCTGGGAGCTATTTCTATTTCATAGGCATCGGCTACTTTCCGATTACTTTCTATATTGACTCTTACAATATTGACCGGTTTTTCAAATTCATGTAACAGCGGTTCAATCCATTCACAATGGGGAGACCAATCCGCATAAAACACAACCAGCAATAATGAGTCCGACTGGTTTACCTCTTCTAGTTTTCCAGTTATATCCATTACTGTTTTCAATTTTAAATTATCCTCTACTTCCTAAACTGTTCACGTCAGGATTCAACTCTTTTACCGCTGCTTTCACCTGCTTCTTGGTAGGCTTACCAGTATTGGACACTTGTTCAACAGGAAACCGCTGACCACTATTCGTCAGCTCATCCTTTTGTTCCATCTTTTTCTTTTCTTCTTTACCCATATCTTCTCATTTTTAAGGTTTATGCTAATAATGCAACAAAATAGATAAAAAGATGGTTCACATAAAAAGTGAAAAAGGATGCCTGAAAATTATTCAGACACCCCTTTACTACTACATTTAAAACTACGTGAAATTGAGATTATTATACTTTACGGTCGCAATAACGTTTCATTGTACACAAATATCATACCCCAGCATAGCTCCAAGAATAAAATCCTGCTCGGGTGACAATTTGTTCAGTGGCTGATTCACTAGGAAACGAATGGCATTAATGCATTCTTTTCTACCGAAAAACAGGTTTATTTTATCATTTCCCACGGGCTGGATTATGTAATTAATCTTTTGATTGATCAGCCGTTTTACAGCAAAATCTTCATACTTCCTCTTGGTAGTATAGAGTACCATCTGACGTACTCCTTTTTTTAATTCATAAATATGATTCAGAAATACTTTCAATTCTACCGGGTTTATGTCTGAAGCTATCATAAGGCAATTGTCAAAATTACAGGTTCTTCTTTATTTCTTCAACCCAACTGTTAATACGTTCTTCAGTCTTGCCACTTTCGTTCACGTCATCAAGAGCCAAACCTACAAATTTCCCATCGATTATCGCTATAGAAGATGAATACGAATACCCATCGGCAGAAACTGCCCCCACAAAAGTGCAACCTGAATTCTTTAACTGGTCATATATAACTCCCATACCGTCACAAAATGTATCACAATAGGATTCTGAATCTCCACAGCCAAAGAGAGCAACTATTTTACCATTCAAATCTGCAGTCTTTATCGTTTTAATGGCGTCATACCAATCATCTTGCAATTCACCGTCTCCCCAAGTAGAAGTCCCTAACAATAAAATATCATAACTTTCCACTTTTTCTGTGGTAATTTTACTTGCATCAATTACATCAACTGATGCCACACCTAATTTTTCAGCTATTGTCTGTGCGATGCTTTCACAAGTTCCAGTAGAGGAACCATAAATTATACCCATTTTTTTCATACAGCAAATCATTTAATTTGTTTGCTGCAAAGTAAAAGGTTTGAAAGAGATTCTGAAATACCTAGAAATAGTGATTTTAATAAAGTTCAAGAGACAAAACTCAGTTTTTGAAAACATAAACTTATAATCTGAAATTTAAGCATCCTAAAAGACTAAAGAAAGGGTCGTATCATTACTCAAGACAGAGTTTGATAGACCCTTTTAAGTGTTATAATTACTATCTGTAACTTTTAGGAGCAGTCATTTTCGTTTTGACACATTAATATGTTTTTAGAACCGATAAGCAGCTCCGAAATTAATAACCCCTTGGTCAAAATCATCAACCAATTGGTATCTGAATTCAACATTCATAGCCCAGTTACGTCCCAAAGCGAATTCCGCCCCAGCTCCGAGATTAACCCCGATACGGAATTCATTATGGTTACCCCCATCATCAACATGGACGTGGTCTCCATCCCAGTCAACATCCAAATCATGCATGTCAAACATCCAGTTGGACATGGTCAGACCAAATAGCGGATAAAGTTTGACACTTTGAGCTACCGGACAAAGATAGTGGAAGTTCACATTTAAATCCAACATACTTACATTGTCATTCTCAAAAAATAATTGAATGAAGGTTCAATACGGAGAGGATTAGTGATATTGTACTGGTATTTAATTCCCAATCCAGCACTTTCAATTTCTGTTCCGTAACTTAATCCAAATCCAATTGCCTGTCTGCCTTTTTGAGCGTAGGTACTGCTCAACATGACAAACATCAGTCCTAAAAAAATAAAGATCTTTTTCATTTTTAAAAATATATAAGTGTGTTAATCGTCTTCATCGTCATCATCCCAATCATCGTCATCATCGTGCCATTTATGATGTTTATGACGCTTGTGTTTTTTATAATGCTTGCGATGATGCTTATCATGATGGTCACAATAAGAGCAATAATGTTCACGCCAGCATTCGCTATGATAACGAATCCTGTCATAAAATGGATCATAGTACATCGACCCTGGTTTTATGCCTATCTCTACCAATATACGATTCCAGCCATTCCGGTGGTAACGCTTGTAATAGTCACACACCTCCCGCATATGCCTGCCGGAAGTCTTTGCTATTTCAAGAGCCAAACCGACATTCCCCCAATTACTACCACATCTTCTGTAATAATCATCCAATAATTGATTAGATATATTATATTCTACGCATAAACGTTTCCGATAGTCGGATAACTCCACAGCTGCATACTTGTTCGCCCTGCCTATGAACAGAGAAAGCCTGTCTTGTGCAAAACATGGAACAAGAAATGACTATAAATAATAACAGTACTTGAATTCGTTTCATATTAAAATTTGGCAATAAAACTATTGAAATTGCAAATATAGATATAAAAAAGCAATACACAATTTTTTATGGAGAATTTAGATACTGTCTAATTTTACATTTTGATAAAAAAACTACTTCTTTTTTCCTTCCCAATGATTGTTTTAAATGGTTTCTTGCTGGCAATAATGATAAAATAACCTGCATACATGATGGTAAAGCGGCCTTTATACTATTTTCTGAATGTCTCTAACTTTTTCAACTACCGTACTGCTATTTTCTTACTTTCGCCAAGAACTGACATCGGTTGTGAAAATTATAATAAAACCCCTCTCAAAACCGTGCAAACCAGCACAGACTAGAGAGGGGGGTATGAAAGAGTTTGCTTAGAATTTATATCCTAAAGTAATGCCTATATTTGCATTATGGGGGGCATCGCCATCCATTACCTTGCAAAAACCAAGTTGGGTATCAAGACCTACGAGAATCTTTCCGAACTCCACACCCAGACCGATGTTCCATCCTGCATCAAATCTGTTGTAATCCAGTCCGTCATCACCGAATGTGTCTATTTTGTCATCACCATTAATATGGATGCCTCCAACGGATGCGTCACCATCGAATTTAGCCTTACCACCTACTCCGCAAGCCAAATAAGGGCCTGTCGCGATGACAAGGTTGGTATTATCTGCAATATTAAAACGAAACTGTACGTTAACAGGCAATTCAAGATAGAGCTGGTTAATTTTCACATCAGCATCAGCATCTATTATATTTCCGTCAAATCCACTTGAATATTTTGCCCCCTTTTGCGAAAAAAACAATGAAGGCTGTAAAGATATCATATCATTAAACTGATACTCCATCCCCACTCCGATACGTGCTCCGGGTTTAAATTCGGAGTGATCTGAATTCTCACCAATATAACTACTAAGGTTAAGACCAGCCTTTACATTAAAAGACACCTGCGAAAATCCCATAGTACAGATTAACGCAAACAATACGGTTAAAATACTTTTTTCATAATCATAAGTTTTGATTAAAGATTATTTATTTTATCATTGCTTCAACAATGACAATGCAAAGATATAACAATTATAAGTTTGTTGTCACCTCAAGCAGACTTTTGTTATGCACATTCTAAAGACTATATGGTTTATTTTTAAGAATCCAAAGTTTTTCATATAACTATAGAAATTATCTATAAGAAAAGAATATACTCCCCAACAGTTGTTTTTGGGGAACTTTATTATCATCTATTCTCCTCTTCCTTATTGAATTTCTCTCTTTGTTCCTTCTTTTGTACGATATTGATAAAAGAAGAACTAATGATACCGGTCGGAATGGCTACCATTGCCACACCTACCAGACAAATAATACAACCCAATAATTTCCCCAAAAAGGTAATGGGATAAATGTCACCATATCCGACTGTAGCAAATGTAATAATGGCCCACCAGATTCCGTCACCGATATTTTTAAAGACTTCAGGTTGTGCATTCCTTTCAATATAATACATCAAAATGGCGGAAAAGCAAATTGTAATGAAACTAGCTGTGTAGGCTGTTTCAAGTTCTTCTCTGACAGAAGCAAGAGCCATACCGATAATTCGGAAAGATCGCGAGTGCCGTATTAACTTAAAAATAATGAAGATATAGGGTAAAATAATGACATGAACGACTTCCGTATCCCAGTATGCATAGGTAAGAACACAAGGCAGTACTGCCACGAAGTCAACAAAACCATAAAAAGAGAATGTATATTTCAGACGTGCCTTTGCTGTGTTCATACCGGGATAGAGTGCCGGTGCAGATACGATACGGGCTGTGTATTCAATAAGAAAAATAAAAGAAGACACATAAGTAATGCCGAATAACAGTACTTTGTATGTGGCCATTTCTTCAAATGAACTTGCAATGACGGCTATAATTGAAATCAGAATGAAGAAAAGAACAAAATATTGAACAAATTTTCTTCTCAATAACTGTTGAATCAAAATATATAATTTCATTTTTGCAAAAAAAGATTATTTATTCATGCTATCCGTGTGTTTTCCACACACGGATGCAATCACTTTGTTATTCAGACTCTTTTATTGGATGTTTTACTACAAACCTTCTCAATAATAAAAGTCGCTTTTTAGTTTTGTATTGCTAAAAACGATCCGCAATTATCTGACTAAAACACATAAGCAAGTGATAACTGCCAATATCTATTTTTGCTTTCGAATACATCACCATCAAAAATTTGATCTATGGCATCATGCTTATTGCCTCCTATATTATGCTTGGCAGACTGGGTTAATCCTATATTATAATAGCAACTTACCATTAAATGATTTACAATTTTCACTCCACCTCCCAAGTTCAATCCGACTTCAGTCGAACGCCATCCCATAGATGGAAGATCCTTATCTATAACATCCACAGCTATATGAGCAAGTTTGCGTCCCCAATTGTCCTTGTCTACCAAAAAAGAAAAGGAAGGACCGACTCCCAAAAACAAATCAAAATTATTTGATATTCCCATTTCCCATTTCAGTTCTATAGGAATATCAATACTTTGTGTTTTAATGTCAGCGCTACGTCTGTTAGAGGTATTTGTCAGTTTGATTCCACGCTCTACATACAGCAGAGAAAAGTCCAAAGCGATACCATGAAATCCTGTTTGATATTGCAACATAGGCCCTACTTGAAATCCTGTCAAACTCTCTTCCTTAAACTGGTCACGCATGCCACTAATATTTGCTTTGTTGCCAAGCACACCGGCTTTTACCCCAAAATGTAATCCCTGAGCCATACTATCAGTGATTCCCCAAAATACGAAAATCGTAAAAAAACAAATTATTTTTTTCATGATCATTTATTTAAGAAGTTGAATATGTTTCTATTATTTTGAAGATTGATGCACAGTAAGTTGTGGGAAAGGGAATCCGATTCCTTCTTTATTAAATGTCGTATAAACAATCTCATTAATATCATATAAAACATTCCAGTAATCAGCTGTTTTAACCCAAACACGGACAGTAATGTCAACGCTACTCGCACTTAATGAGCCTAAAACAATGATAGGAGCAGGAGTATCCAAAATACGTTTGTCCGCATAAATAATACGTTGCAATACGGTTCTGACTCTTTGTACATCCTCTCCATATTCTACTCCGAATACCCATTCAACACGGCGCATTTCCTGTTTGCTGTAATTAATCACAGCATTTCCACTGAGCATCCCGTTGGGAACGTATATCATCCGATTATCAAGAGTGGAAAGTATGGTATGGAAAATCTGTATCTCTTTTATTGTACCACTTACTCCAGGTCCATCTATATAATCGCCTACTTTAAACGGTTTAAAAACAAGTATAATCAAACCACCTGCGAAATTGGAAAGATTACCGGAAAGTGCCATACCTACAGCCACACCGGCTGACGCCAAAAGTGCAGCAAAACTGGTCGTTTCCACTCCCAACTTGCTGATTATGGCAAAAGCAAGTACCATGTTCAATAAAATTTTCACTAAACTTTTCAAGAAAGTCTGTACACTGGTTTCTATCTTCCGTTTTTCAAGAACTTTGGCTATTAATACACTAATCTGCTTAATGATAAAACGACCGACTGAATATATCAGAATGGCGACAAATATATCCTTACCAGCGTCCATTCCAAAATCTACCAGTTTCTCCAGTGCTTGCTCAAGTTTACTGCCTGAGGCTGCATTCAATATAATAAATTCATTTTTTTCGTTTAACAAATAAAAATTAATCAGCTTGTCACGATCATATTGCAAATATGCCAGCACATCCTGACAGTATAGTTTCGCAATGTTCCAATAAATCATCCAATATATTTTTACATTCCTAAATAGTCGGATATTTAAAGCCGCAAAGATATCATATATAATTGATAAAAACCAAACTTATCACTTAAAAGAGAGAACCTAAGCACCGTATTCTGTATCAAGCATACAACTCTAAGATAATATATTTAATTTTTTTCGGTAATATTTGCCGAAACATCGGTGAAGCACTATTATACTAGGTGAAAAATGCACGGCACAAGAACAATCTAGCACTCCATGCTGCATAACTAATCAAAAAGATCCAGTAAAAAAACATAAAACCAACTAGTTAATTCATACTTAAAGAGTATCAAACCAATCATTTTCTGTATCTTTAGGTGCTTCTCTGTAAATAATACTCAAATAAATGAAAACAAGAAAAATATTCTAACAAAACATAACTAAAATACAAAATATTTCAGAGATTCACTCTACCTTAAACTTTACAGCATTCGACATTTAGAAAAAATATCGTAAGAGTTTTAATGAGAGTAAACTCGGAAATTGATTCCGTTGACAAAGCAACCCACTTCCATCAAAAGAACCATTACTTACATGCTGTACCACAGAAAGGCAAGCAATATATCATACTATCTTCTGATCTTTCTTCTAAACTTTACCCTGTACTCTTTCATACGGTTAGTTCACTATATAATAACAAGATAATAAGCTGCTATTAGAGAAAACAATATTTTTTAAGATGTTTGTAGACTCTGATAAAATTAATACCTTTGCGAAGTCAATTTATATATGAACAATGTCGAAATGTAAATTGAAATATTGCAGATAACAAAAAAGGACAAAGAAATATGAGACTTATAAAAGTAACAGGTGGTTTGGGAAATCAAATGTTTATTTACGCTTTTTATTTGCGAATGAAAAAGTACTATCCCAAAGTGCGTATAGACCTTTCGGACATGATGCATTATAAAGTGCACTACGGATATGAAATGCATCGTGTGTTTAATCTGCCCCATAACAGAATTTTGTATAAACCAACCTCTGAAAAAAAGTTATCGAATTCCTTTTCTTCAAAAAAATATATGAACGGAAACAAGCTCCCAATAGTTTACGAGCTTTTGAAAAGAAATACTTTTGGCCTTTACTTTATTTTAAAGGATTTTATCAGTCGGAACGTTTCTTTGCAGATATTAAGGATGAAGTTAGGGAGTCTTTCACTTTTGACAAGCATAAAGCCAACAGTAGAAGTCTTAATATGCTTGAAATTTTGGACAAGGATGAAAACGCAGTATCTCTACATATTCGTCGTGGAGATTATTTGCAACCCAAGCATTGGGCTACTACCGGAAGTGTATGCCAGTTACCTTACTATCAAAACGCAATAGCGGAAATGAGCAGAAGAGTTGCCTCTCCATCTTACTATATTTTTTCAGATGACATTGCTTGGGTAAAGGAAAATCTTCCATTGCAGAATGCAGTATATATTGATTGGAATACGGATGAAGACAGTTGGCAAGATATGATGCTTATGAGTCATTGCAAACATCACATCATCTGCAACAGTACATTCAGCTGGTGGGGAGCATGGTTAAATCCCAATATGGACAAAACGGTAATTGTGCCTAGTCGTTGGTTCCAGCATTCCGAAGCTCCGGATATCTATCCTACGGGGTGGATAAAAGTACCAGTGAGTTAATCCATAATACACATGAATACGCACGTCTGGAAAGCTAAAAAATAATTGGCATTTCGGAAACCGCTGAGCGAAATTTCGGCTCAGCGGAAATTGTAGCATCCATGTTCATTTTTGGTTTAACACACCTTTTCAAACCATAGTACGACCATCATAAATTATTTTGAAGAACGATTGACAAATGCTTCAGCGGAGTCGTTCAATGCTAAAATCAAAGCTTTTCGAAGCCAGTTAAGAGGGGTGGCTGATGGAAATTCTTCATGTTCAGACTGGCTAGGCTATACGCTTAAAAGAAAGCTTGCCAACCGGAAATCCGCTGACCCTAACTCACTTGGTTAAACCAAAGGTAAACCGCCCCATTCGGAGAATAAAAAAAAGGAGCTACATTTTACCGTAACTCCTTGACTCTCATCCGTCGGGGTAGCGGGATTCGAACCCACGACCCCCTGCTCCCAAAGCAGGTGCGCTAACCGGACTGCGCTACACCCCGTTCCCAATCCGGGGACCTCTTGCGAGGTGTGTCCCGCCGATTGCGGAAATCAGTGCGATTTCGGAGTGCAAATATAAGGTCTTTTTTGTTTATAACAAACTTTTCCGGCTAAAATTATCTTTTCGAAGAGAGATTCCTTTTTCCCGACTTCCGTTTCGGGACCTTTTCAGGCCGGATTTCGAATATCCGGTCGCGTTTGCCACGACGTACCGTCCGTTGTCCCGGGACGTTTTGTTATTGCGAGCGAGCCGCTTGCAGTCGGTTTCGAATTATTTCGGATGTCCTCCCGTATCGCTGCGATGTGCCGTTCGTTTCGGATGACGGTTTTCCGTTTCTGGCATCATCTGTTCGGGCCGTCGTCGAACAGAAACCTGAAATCTTCGCGGGGCCGGGGCATATATACGTGGAATCCCAGTTCCTGCGCCGTGTGAAGATTTTCCGCGTTGTCGTCGATGAAGAGCGTAGCTTCGGGTCGCATACCGCTCTCTTCGATCATTTTGCGGTAAATTTCCGGGGAGGGTTTCAATGCGTGCATTTCGTATGAAAGATAGGCTTTCTCGAAATAGTCGTCCAGTTGCAAACCTTCCTGGGTGAAGAGAACGTCCCGTACGAAAGGAAAAACCACGTCGTTGATGTTGGAGAGGGCATAGGTCCGGAATCCCCGTTCCCGTTGCGTGCGTACCATTTGCAGCTTGTAACGGGGGATGCCGGCCAGAAAGGAGGTGAAGGCCCGGCGATTTCATCGTCCGCGATGTCGCGTCCTGCACTCCGACGCACGTAGTCGTAGAAGTCGTCGTTCGTCACGTCGCCCCGTTCCAACCGTCCGAGAAATCCTTTCGGATGGTACGAGTCGATCAAATCGTCGATTTCGGTGAATCCGATCTTGTGGAACTCTTCCACGCAGCGTGCTCTGTCGAGGTCGATCATCACGCCCCCGAGGTCGAATACGATATTTTCGATTCCTTGCAGCATGTCGGTCTGTTTCGTAGTGTCGTTATGGCCTGTCGGCAATTATCCGGCCGAATGCACCGGGCAGGACCCGGCTTCGGGTTTCAGCGATGTTCTTCGTTGAAATTTCCGACGGATTTTTCCCGGTTGCAGGAGCTTTTCGGTGGCGGCCTTGTTCTTAGCACCGTTGTCCCGCTGTCGTGGTTTGTCCGTCCGACGTGCCCGTTACGTCGTTTGTTTGTTCGGTCTGTTTCCGGTTATTCGTTCGTTTGCAGCTCTTCCGGATGTGCTGTCGGGGTTTTTATCGTCGTAATTCCGGCCTCGGATTCGGTGATCGTAGTCTCGGCCTGGGTGGACTGCGTCGCTGTTGCCGTCGGAGCGGAAGGTTCGGGAGTCGCCGTTTCCTTCGCAGTTCCGGTTTGC
>OKWC01000114.1_pt1 | contig 15594 bp, 19 predicted proteins | sample 1606971 | NCBI WGS metagenome assembly OKWC01 (sample SAMN04414076, study PRJEB24778) | human gut metagenome | material: faecal | host: Homo sapiens
TCGCTTCCCGACTGTCATCGGGGAGGAGTGCGCGGTTTGCAACGGGAACAGGACCGCCGCATACAGGCAGGCGAGCCCTCATTCGGCTTTTTTGCTCCTTCCTATCAGGAAGTGAGGCGTATAGACGGCAAATTCGTCAATACCCAGCGTCCCTTACTCTTCAACTATGTATTTGTCCGTGCCTCCGAGCGTGATGTTTTCCAACTGATGCAACGTTTTCCTGTACTCAGTTTCCTGCCTCGGGTGAGGGAACGGAAGCGGGAGTATTTTCCCTACCTTTCCGATGCCGCAATGGAGAATTTGCAGTGGGTGGCCCGTTCTTATTCCAATACACTTCCTGTTTATATACCCCAGCCGGATGGTTTGCGCAAGGGCGACCGGATACGCATTACCGAGGGACGGTTTAAGGGGGTGGAGGCGACTGTTGTCATTCAGCCGGGAGCCGGTCGAAAGGATGTGATGGTATGTGTGGAGAACTGGATGTGGGTTCCGCTGCTGCGTGTGATGCCGGGTGAGTACGAGGTAATTGCCCTGAATGATGAGGACAAGCATGTATATACCCGTCTGGACAATGACTGTATGTTGAATGGTTTGCACAGTGCTCTTCAGCGTTATCACAGTGCGGAGGGGGTGAGTGAGGAAGATCGTTCCCTGGCTGCCAGGGCGTTGAAAGAATATGGCAATCTCCAGATGGATACGGATGTGATGCGTTGCAAGCTTTATGCCATTTTGCTGCCGGCTTATACTATATTGGGTATGGAAGAAGAGGCGGCAAAGCTGGTTGGCGTTATGCAGACTATGCTTCTTCTCGTCAAGGCGGAGCAGTCGCGTGCACTTGCTGTGGTTACACTTTATGGTTGTACAGATAGCAGTATCTATTATCATTTGGCGCATGAGGCGATTGATCCGTGGAAGAAAGAGGAAAAGCCGAAAAAGAGTAAGCAGCAGCTGATCAACCGGTTGGCTGATTATGATCGGTGGTTGAGGCATTGAAATGGAAATAGGGTAAGTATTGGATGAAGCTGTGAGTTAAAAAAAATGCTGGAATAGGATTATTAATATTTTTGCTTATCTTTGTATGTGAATAATATTAATATTCAAGGAAATATGGAAAAGGAAAGCACTAAAAAAATGACACGCGAAGATGCCCTTCGGAGATTGGAAGAAGCAAGGAAGTTAAAGCGTGAATATGTTAAGGAGCTGGAAAAAAAAATGAAAGAGGATTTCAAGAAAACGTACAGGGCAGGAAGCTAACCTATTTTTGAAGTATGGTAGACCTTAATCTTGATCGTATTAATTCTCATTCTCCTTATGTGGTAACTGCTTCTGAAGGTTCAATGTCCTTTCAGTTTGTTACGGATTTTGGAGTAACTTATAATGTCAGTTTCCTTGAAGATGAACTGATGCTTAGTGATGAGTCGTATCAGTTCATTATAGCCAATACCAATAATAAAAAGTCGCCACGAGATTCTAAAATGAAGCAAACGATAATGGCTATCGTTTATGAGTTTTTTGAATGTTCCAATACAACCTTATTATATGTCTGTGAAACAGGGGACAGTAAACAGGGAATGCGTAATCGTCTTTTCGAAATTTGGTTTAATTCTTCATTGCGTAAGTCCGATTTTGTTTTTATGTCTGCTGATATTCGAGATCCTGAAGGAATACCGAATTATGCAGCGATTATTGTCCGCCTTGATAATCCTAGACTAACCTCTGTCATTGCAGAATTTACCGAAACAGTTCAATGTACTTAGTCAGAAGCCGGAGTAGTATTTGACGTTATGTTTTTTGTGATAGCTAAATATTACATTTTTTTCTCTGAAAAAGAATTCTATTCAATGGATATGTTGAAAAAATTAGACTCTGATATTGAGTTAGGATTAATGAAACAGGTCTCTGCTTCACTAGTCGAGGATAATACGCTAGATGCTCTAAATTGGACTTCAGAATTTGCCGGACGATGGGAAGATGATCGTACAGCAGATGAGGTTGTTGAGGACATACATGGTGCGAGAACTTTAAATAGGGAGATTGGATTATGAAATAATATCCTTTGAAATTTATTTTTAATATTGTTGTCTATAGTCTTTTTTATTACTTTTTTTTCTTTCGTTTATCTCATTGTCAAAAGTATCATAAAGTTCTTTTGCTTCTATATTCTTTAAGTAGATGCGTAAGAATTTGAATAGCGGAGATCTTGTGTTTTATAAATCCTGTTTAATGAAAGTGAACGATGAAGCCGACAGCAAACAGGCTACGGCTAATGATCCTTGTAAAACAAAATTCGGGAATTTATTTCTTCGTTCTAATATTAATACTTCCCTAGTTTATCAATGTCTTTAAGGGTGATATGTCGATAGTTGGTCCCCGTCCTCACATGTTGGCTCATACGGAGACTTATGCTCGTCTGATTGATAAATATATGGTACGGCATTTTATAAAACCTGGGGTGACCGGTTGGGCGCAGACGTATGGTTTCCGTGGTGAAACGAGAGAATTGACAATGCTACTTGACTTGTATATTATTTATAAGACGGTGGCAAATGTGATTGTGGGGGAGAAGAACGCGTATTGAGATGGAAAATCATAACAATAAACGGCTGGTTAAAAATACGCTATTATTATATGCCCGCACAATAATAGTAATGTGTGTCGGTTTATATACATCAAGAGTAATTCTGGATGTATTGGGAATAGAAGACTATGGCATTTATAATGTGGTGGGAGGATTTGTCGTGATGTTTTCTGTTTTTTCTGCATCATTGTCAAATTCCATTACACGTTATATCACATTTGAATTAGGGTGTCGTAATATGGAAAAGCTACGTACGGTCTTTTCTATGAGTCTTAATATCCAAATAATAATTTCCGCTATAATAGTATTATTGGTAGAGTTGGTAGGAGTATGGTTTTTAAATTATCGGCTGAATATTCCATCGGACAGACTGTATGCGGCAAATTGGGTGATGCAGTTTTCATTAATTACATTTGTCGTCAATCTCATTAGTTTGCCATATAATGCATTAATTATAGCTTACGAAAAGATGGATGTGTTTGCATACATCTCTTTATTGGAAGCGTCATTGAAATTAGGTGTTGTTTATTTATTGTTTATATCACCTGTTGATAAATTGATTTTTTATGCATTTCTTCTTGCTTTGGTTTCATTATTGATACGGCTGATTTACGGTTGGTATTGTACACATAAGTTTGCAGAGTGTAGATATATATTTGTGCTGAACAAAACACTCTTGAAGAATATGTTAGGTTTTGCAGGGTGGAATTTCTTAGGGACCGGAGCATATCTGTTTAATACCAATGGGGTGGATATTCTTTCTAATCTTTTTTTCGGAATAACTATTAATACAGCTCGTGGAATTGCTAATCAGGCAGGTAATGCAGTTTCGGCAATTTTTGTTAATAATTTTTACAACTGCGCTTAATCCCCAGATAATTTAAAACTTTATGCAGATAACAATCTCGACATTTGCTTTTCTACGGTACGTCATGGAGCTAAATACTCCTATTGTCTAATGCTTTTCTTTTTTATACCGTTTGTATTAGAGACCGATTATATACTCCATTTGTGGTTGAAAGAATTTCCCGAACAAACAGTTGTGTTTGGCAACTGACGATGTTGGGGATATTAGTGGATCTTCCGGGGGCTCCTTTAACCATTCTTGCCCAAGCCGTAGGTCATATCCGGAAATACTATATATATATGAGTTTAATAGGAGCGCTTGTATTTCCCATTTCATATTTTCTGTTTTATTGGGGATGCCCCGCATATTCAGCTTATGTAGCATATATCGTAATTTACACCTGTCTTGTTTATGTGCGTCTTATTCTTATGAATAAACAAATCGGTTTTCCTATAGCTATTTTCCTGAAACAGGTGATAGGTCGCATCATTTTCGTTACAGTGTTGTCGTTTATATGGCCGATAATACTGACTAATATCATGGAAGAAGGATTCTTGCGTTTGATATCAGTGGGATTGGTTAGTACTTTATCACTGATAGTATCAGTGTTTCTGATAGGTATGCAGAAGTCTGAACGTGTAGAGGTGATAGGCTTTATAAGAAATAAGTTACATCATATTTATACTAAGGAATAATAGATGAAAGTTTGTATCGTTACTTGGCTGGGTACTGGCAACTTGGTACAAGTTTTGCAGTCTTATGCATTACACATGAAACTTCGTGAAATGGGGTATGACGTATCAATACTTCATAGCTTTACCCCCGGTGATTTTACTTTTCATGGGAGGATCTATAAATGGTTGAAACTGGGGCGTACTTTATTATCACAGATATTCAAAGGGGAGTATTTCTCAAAGAAACAGAAAAAAATACGCAAGTTTAATAAACAGAATTATTGTCACCGGATAGTTAAGACTAATGGGCAGTACAGAAGTTTGCTTCAAGAAACGCATACATTTATTACCGGCAGTGATCAGATTTGGAATTGTTATCATGGGTTTGCCCCTTTTTATTTTTTAAATTTTGCGGGAGATGTCAAAAGGATTGCTTATGCTTCAAGTATGGGCACGAGTGATTTCCCACCGGCGTATAAGTCAGTTGTAAAGGAATTGCTTACAAAATTCAGCCATATTGGTGTGCGTGAAAAGAGTGCTGTTCCCATTATCAGTGAATTGTTGGAAAGGACTGATATTGTTCAAGTGGCTGATCCGACTTTTTTGCTTTCGTCTACTCAATGGTTGGATTTTGCAATGAAGGCTGATATGGAGATTGAAATACCGTCCCGTTTTATTTTTTGCTATTTTGTGGGGGATAATCCTTTGTATCAGCAGCAAGTGGAGGATATAAAACAGCACTTAGGTATAGAAAAAGTGATTCTTATTCCGTCTTTGGAAAATAAACATATACAATTACCTCATGCACAAATATACAGTGCTGCCGGACCTATGGAATTTGTGCGTCTGTTGTCTTGCGCTTCTTTTATTTGTACCGATTCTTTTCATGCGATAGCACTTTCCATCAATTTGCAAAAAGACTTTATCGCGTTGAAACGTTTTCAAGATGCAGACGAGAAATCTCAAAATTCGCGTATTTATGATATTCTCGAGCATTACGGCTTGGATCATCGCATATATGAGAATAAAGATTTAAAACTTTATCAACCTATTTCTTATAAGTCGATAAACTTAAAAGCGGTTCATGACCGAGAACAATGCATTGCTTATCTAAGAAATGCTATTGAAGAATAATTAACCAATGCTTTTTTATGAAGAATAAGGAGAAAATTTATGAGAAGAGCATGGCTATGTTACGGAAAATTCTAAATCACTATTGGTAGAAAAGATAGGTAAATTGAAAAATAGGATAAATATGAAAGTATTGGTTTTAGGGGGTACCGGGGCAATGGGTACACATTTGGTTTCTATTTTGGCAGAAGCCGGTATGAGAGTAGATGTTACTTCACGACAGGAATTGGCTGATAAAACAAATATACATTATATAAAAGGCGACGCTCATAACTTTTCTTTTGTAAAGTCATTATTGACACAGAACCATTACCAGGTTATTATTGACTTTATGACTTATACTACAGTGGAGTTTAATGATAGATATTTGTTCTATCTTCATAATACTGACCAGTATTTTTATCTTAGTACTTCACGTGTGTATGCAGATGCGGAATTGATTACAGAAGAATCGCCTCGTTTACTTGATGTTACTACAGACAAAAAATATTTGGAAACCGACGAATATGCTCTTTGTAAAGCCCGTCAGGAAGATTTACTTCGAAAGAGGGGTAAATTCAATTTTACAATTATTCGTCCATATAAAACTTATAGCGAAATCCGATTACAGTTGGGGGCTTTAGATAAAGAGACATTTGTTCAGCGCATACTGAAAGGACATTCTGCGGTTATACCTATGGATGTTATGAGCCACACTACAACTCTTACTTATGCTAGAGATGTTGCTACTTGTATTGCCAAATTGATAGGCAATCCGAAAGCAATGGGAGATACTTTTAATATAGTTACTAGCGAAAATATAAAATGGATGGATGTACTGGATATTTACTTAAATGTTTTAGAAAATAAAATGGGATATCGTCCTAATGTCGTGGAAATAGATCGCTGTCCTCAACTGGATGTGAATATAGAGCAATATCAGATTTTGTATGACCTTCACTATAATCGTCAATTTGATAATACTAAGATAAAAGAAGCAGTGGGAGGTTATGAATTTGTACATCCCAAAGAGGGACTTTCCAAGTGTATTGCTTCATTCTTGGAAAATCCGAAATTTCATTATTTAGATTGTAGGGCAGAAGGAATTCATGACTATTATTCACATGAGTTTATGTCTTTGAATCAGTGGGCTACCAATAGGCAAAGATTACATTATCTTCTGTATCGTTTCTTTCCTGTTTCTGGGGAAAAAATCGCATTATTCTGCAAGAGAATGAAACATAAATAAGAGCGTTGGCTGATTGGATGCTAAAGCAACACATTTACCATTTTTTTATACATAATCAGAAAAAGTATGAATACTCATTATTCAAGTGAAAAAGGAATACAGATTCTCGTTAAGTTACTTAAAGAGCATCATATAAAGCGGGTTATTACTTCGCCGGGTGGTACAAATATGATGTTGAATGCTTCATTAATGTATGATGGAAGTTTTGAAATGTATTCATCGGTAGATGAGCGTTCTGCGGCTTATATGGCTTGCGGTATGGCGGAAGAATCGGGCGAACCTGTCGTGATAACTTGCACGGGAGCGACGGCTGCTCGTAATTATATGCCTGGATTGACAGAGGCATACTATCGTAAATTGCCTATTCTGGTAGTGACAGGAACCCAGGATTTGCGTCGTTTGGGCAATCTATATGACCAAGTGACCGATCGTAGTGTGCATCCGAATGATATTTTAACGTTTAGTACCTATATACCTACAGTCCGTGACGATAAAGATGCCGATAGTGCTGCGCTGAAAATCAACCAGGCAATTTCGGCTTTGACACTCCACGGTGGAGGTCCTGCGCATATAAATTTGGAAACGGTGTATAGCCGTGACCTTTCGGTGACATGCCTGCCTTCTGTAAAGGTAGTAAAAACGTGTTTCGTATGATGATGAGTTACCTGCTTTGCCACAAGGTAGGATAGCTATATTTATAGGTTCCCATCGGGCGTTTACCGAAGATGTGACAATGAGCATTGATCGTTTCTGCGAAAACCACAATGCAGTCGTTTTTTGTGATCATACAAGTGGGTACAAAGGGCGTTTTCGCCAGTTGGACGCACTGCTTTCCTTAAAAGGAGCCAAATGTTTGGATCATATCCGTTTACTGATCCATTTAGGAGAAATTTCAGGTGATCATTTCAACATGGGGGCTTGTGCTAAGGAAGTCTGGCGTGTAAATGAGGATGGGCAATTGCGTGACCGTTATGGTAAGCTTACTTATCTTTTTGAAATGAGTGATAAGCATTTTTTTGAATCCTACGCAAACAAAGATTGCTGTCCGGGTATTTCCTTTATACAGGAATGCCGGGCGGATTATAACAAAATGTATGATGAATTACCGGAACTTCCTCTTTCCAATGTGTGGATGGCAAAAACTTTGGCGCCTGAACTACCGGAATCTTCCATTATCCATTTTGGCATTCTGACCTCGCTTCGTTCATGGAACTTCTTTGAGGTATCAAACTCAATCCGGTCGGCAAGTAATGTCGGCGGATTCGGTACTGATGGTATATTATCTTCTTTGTTAGGAGCGTCGCTGGTGCATCCGGACAAACTTCATTTTTGTGTCATAGGTGATTTAGCCTTCTTCTATGATATGAATGCGTTGGGAAATAGACATTTGGGAAATAATTTGCGTATTCTTTTAGTGAATAACGGTAAGGGATGTGAGTTTACGCATCATCTGAACCCCGGTCATATCTTTGCGGAGGATGTAAATCAATATATTGCGGCAGCCGGACATTATGGTAATCAGTCGCCGACACTGGTTCGTGATTATGCCCGTAATTTAGGCATGGATTATCTTACGGCAAATACAAAAGAGACCTTTTTAGCAAATATGGAAGCTTTTGTCAATCCGGTTATGGGCAAATCCTGTGTCTTTGAGGTTTTTACTCGGGATACGGATGAAAATGAAGCCTTGAAGATAATGGCGAGTGCCGTTTCTGTGAAGCATCAGATTAAAGAAGGGATAAAGAGCACGGTTGGTGAAAAAGGGATCAAATTCATTAAAGATTTGATGAAGAAATGAAAAGTTGTATTGTTGTTATCCCTGTATATAAAGCCGCTCCTGAACTGACGGAATTGGCTTCTTTCAGACAATGTATTAAAGTTCTTAAGAGCTTTGATTTATGTCTGGTTACTTATAAGGAATTGGATTTGACTGTCTATAAGGGAATAGCAAAAGAATATGCCAAAGAAATTAAGGTCAACTATTTCAATCATTGTTTTTTTACTTCTGTAGCGGGGTACAATAAACTGTGCTATAATATTGATTTTTATTCAGCCTTCCGTAAGTATGATTACATGCTTATATATCAGTTAGACGCATGGGTTTTTCGGGATGAATTGCAGATGTGGTGCGAGAAAGGATATGATTATATAGGCAGTCCTTTTTTTTAGGGATATATATGCTGATGGAATCGGCCTTTCGTATAGTAAAGAGATGCTGGGGGTGGGTAATGGAGGTTTTTCATTGCGCAGGATACAATATTGTATAAAGTTGCTGGAAAGATGGAAACGACTTCCTTATTTAACTCCCGACTACTTATGGAAGGTGCATTCGGACAAACGCACACATGCCGATAGTGAAAAAATATATTTTTTGCCACTTGCTTTATGTAAAACCATTTTAAGAACTTTCGGGTGTAGGAATACATTGAACTATTTCATTCGATCGGGCAGGGTGAATGAAGATTTCTATTTTAGTATATGGGCGATGCATGCATGGATGGTAAAATCTAATTTACCGTCCTGTGAAGAGGCTTCCCGTTTCTCATTCGAGCTGAATCCGTCTTATTTATATGATTTGAACGGGAAATTACCATTCGGTTGCCACGCTTTTGAAAAATGGGAATTTGATACTTTTTGGAGTAAATATATACAAATCAATATTTAAATTTTCTGTGTTGAATACAATATGAATAAAAAAATATCGATAATCATAGCAACTTACAACGCCGAGAATACCATCAGACGTTGTATTGACAGTATTGCGTGCCAGAAGTCGGATGAAATAGAATTGTTGGTGATTGACGGTGATTCTAAGGATAAAACGGTGGAAATCTTAAAATCTTACGGCGACATAATAGACATTCTTACATCAGAGCCCGATAAAGGATTATATGATGCATGGAACAAAGCTTTGCGATTGGCTACCGGTGAATGGTTCATGTTTTGGGGGCTGATGATTCTCTTTTTCCGGATGCGATGAGTTTTTATTTGGATTTTCTGCAAGAAGAGAAAAATACGGATACCATTGACCTTATCTGTGCGCAATGTTTATTTGTAGACGAGAAAGGAAAAGCCTTGAAGGTGTGGGGACTTCCTTATCGATGGGAGCGGTTCATTGACAGGATGGAAATCTCTCATGGATCTACATTGCACAATCGTAAATTATTTCAGGAAATAGGTGAGTTTAATATTCATTTTAGGATTAGTGCAGACTATGAGTTCCTTCTTCGTAAAAAAATGAATGCGGTTTTCTTGAACGAAAAATATTGGTGATGCAGGTGGGAGGAATGAGTGATTCCGTAAAAGGCGCTTGGCAAACGTTTTCGCGTAAAGCGTTATCATCATCAGACATCTTGGAGTAGAGATTTTTACTTTTTTATCAGAGCTGTGGGCGGATACTGGAAACGGCGGTTGTGGTATTGGGCGAAATGTAAAACGAATTAAACGAATAATGAGTGTAAAACAAGATAGTCGGCTACTGGTAAAGGCCTTTTTCTTTTTGGCCATAGTAGATACTATAAACGGATTTTTTCTTAATAAGGGGATTGCATCTCCTATTGGTATTATTTTTAAGGCGTTTATCTTGTTGGTTGCTTGTAAAATGTTGTCTTCATTGCCTAGATTTAAAGGGCTGTTATTTTTTACTTGCGTTTATATTCCGTTTTTTTTGACGATTGTCATTCTGAATACTGATTCTCAGATAGGCGTGACCATCACCCATTTGCTGAAGTTTGTAAATGTTGTTTTCATATATTATGCAGCGGTTGTGATATTCAAATCAGAAAGCATATCGGAAAAGAAGATACAGGCGATATTCTACATTAATTCGATAGTGCTTTTGTTGAATATCTATATGGGATTGTTGGGAATCGGATATTATGCCTATGAAATAATCTGGGGTGTAGGGGATTTATATACGCTCATAATGAAATGTCCGGGATGCAAGCCGTTTTGTTCGGCGTATCTTATTATTTTATTTATGATAGATATGCGTCAAGGAAAACGGTTCTTTTGTTAGTCAATTGTTTTCTTTTGGTAGCGGCGTTGCTGGTGGCGACGAAAGCGGGAATTCTTCTTGTTGTGCTTTGTCTGATTCTGGTTCCCTGGGTGCACATGAAGAATGGAATTCTTTATTCCGTGCTGCGAATGTCAAAAAAGAAACTGCTCATTTTACTTTCTATCGTATGTCTGATGTCTTATTATGGATATGTGTTGCTGGATTATAGGCGGGGCGATCGGACGTTGGGCGTATTTTTTTGATAAGAATGGTGTGAATGCGATCTATTCATCACGCGATATTTTTTGGGAAGAGGAGAAAACGGAGTGGGAAGAAGGAAATCTGGGAGTGAAATTGTTCGGAATGGGAGGATCCAGAACCGTAGAGATGGATCAGGCGGATACGTTGCTTAATTACGGAATTGCGGGAATCATCATTGTCTATTCATTTTACCTCTCACTCGTTGTAAAGGCTTTCAGGAAAAGAAAAATAAATCCATACGCCCGTTTTGTTTTCGGGCTGGACGTTTTTCATACTGGCGGCGTCGTGTTTTGCCGGTCATCTGCTGTTTTCCGGTTTGATGGGCATTCCGTTTGCGTTGATGAATGCATTAATATATAAGAAGAATGAAAATTTTATTGATTTCCAATATGTATCCTTCGGAAAAGGATAAGACGTACGGCACATTTGTAAAGATGTTTAAGGAGGGTATAGAGCATACGACGAATGAGATCGTTTTCGATTGCTGTTTTATCCGGGGACGTTCCAAGAGCTTCATGGTTAAACTATATAAGTATCTTGTTTTCTATGTCAGTATCATCTATAAAACGCTTTTTACGAAATATGATTTTATATATAATCATCAAATCACACATGCTGCTCCGGCATTGCGATTTTGCAGATGCTTAGGAAGTTCAAACTGGTTATGAATATTCATGGCGGGGACATCCTTACGATTGATAAAACATCCGAGCGGCTGTTGGATATGGCAATTCCATTGCTCATCGATGCTGATTTGATAGTCGTTCCGTCAGAATATTTTAAAAATGTGGTATTGAATAAGATTCCGGGAATTGCTTCCGGACAATTGTTTGTAAGTGCTTCCGGTGGTGTGGATGGAAAGGTGTTTACTCATGGGAATGATTGCGGAGATTTGACAGGTACAATTATGTATGTTTCAAGGATAGATACAGGAAAAGGATGGGATGTGCTTGTAGATGCTGTTTCGGAATTGAAATCGAAGGGAAAAATAACAGGAAAAAGAGTTTGGTTTGTTGGGTATGGAACGCAGACCGAACTGTTAGAGAAAAAAATAAAAGAACGTGGGCTGTTAGAATATTGTAGTTATCTCGGTCCTAAGACTCATCAGGAATTAAATGAATTATATCATCAGGCTGATGTGATGATATTTCCAACGATGCTTTATGAAAGTCTAGGACTTGTCGGGCTAGAGGCTATGGCTTGTGGATGTCCGGTAATTGGCTCTAATATAGGTTGTTTGCCTGAATATATTAAAGATGAAACAACTGGATTCTTATTTGAACCGGGAAATAGTCATGAGTTAGCAAATAAAATTGTTGATTATTATAATTTATCTGACAATCAGAAAGATATAATGCGAATGCAAGCAATAAAGATGGCAGGTAAATATGATTCAGATGAGATTTCACAAAGACTGGTGAATAAATTTAAAGATATTCCTTTCATTATTTAAATGGTAAAACTGATTCATTTAATGAAAAACTCAGTTCGCTTCCTAAATCTTAATATCCTCTCTCTCACCCAAAAAGAGTTGTTAGAACAAATGGCCGAGGTGTACTCTACACCCCCAATCTCGACCACCTAATAAAACTCCAGCACGACAGAGAATTTTACGACATCTACCAGCAAGCAGAATGGGTAGTGTGCGATAGCCAGATCCTTTATCTTGCATCAAAACTATTAAAGCGATCCTTACCGATGGCTATTCCGGGAAGCAGTTTCTTTACGGCATTCTATAACTATCATGCCAATAATCTCAATTGTAAAATTTTTCTGTTAGGAGCAGCCGAAGGAGTTGCTAAAAAGGCGATGGAGAATATAAACAGGAGAGTAGGGAGGCAAATAGTGGTCGGCGCTCATTCACCTTCTTACGGTTTCGAGAAGAACGAACAGGAGTGTGAAGAACTGATACATATTGTCAATGAAAGTGGAGCTACTGTATTGTTGGTTGGTGCTGGTGCACCCAAGCAAGAAAAGTGGATAGCAAAATACCGTAGCCGTATGTCCGGTGTGAAATTATTTATGGCTCTTGGCGCCACCATCGACTTCGAAGCAGGTAATATAAAGCGTGCTCCCAAAATATTCCAAATCTTGGCGATGGAATGGTTCTATCGTTTCCTGAAAGAACCCAAGCGACTGTTCAGACGCTATTTTATAGATGATATTCAGTTCTTTTATTATTTTGCAAAACAATTATTGGGGCTTTACAAAGATCCTTTTGTATAGTTTCCATAAACTATGTAAGGAAACAACGGGTAGGAGCAGAATGAAAGACACCAGCCAGACCATCCCATTCAATACTAATAACACTATCGCTTGCAAACGTTTCATGGAAGCAAAGATAGATGGAATTCTCATTAATGAGTAGAAAATACGATTAATTTTAGTATGCCTTATTGCGATTAGCTCGTTACAGAGTCAGGCACAGGCACTATACGGTACAACGGGACTTCTTCATGCTCCCACTGCCGAGATGCAAAAAGACAAGACATTTATGGCGGGCGGGAATGTGTTACATCTTGTTCCGTTGCAGTATCTCACTACCAATGAGATAAAATACACATTCAATTATTATCTGAACATAACCATCTTCCCCTGGCTCGAAGTGGGATACACCTGTACCATCAATTATGCGGAGCATGGCTCCACTTATTTTCCGGAGCAGTCTTGGGGAAAGTACACCAATCAGGACCGTGCCTTCAACGCCCGTCTGCGGTTGTGGAAAGAAGGCTGGTGGAAGCCCTGGACTCCGCAGATAGTCCTTGGTCTGGACGATCCCACTTCGCATGAATCATACGGCGGTGGGGCTATCAAGTTCGATGAGGACGGTATGCAGAACAATCATTTTACACGATATTATCTGGCGGCAACCAAGCATTTCAGTTTCGCCGGGGTAGGAACGCTGGGTGTTCACGCCGCATACGTGGATTACCGTGCCTGCTGGTTCCCTCATTACAGAAGGCCTGCCGCAGGTGTGAATTTCAAATTCAATCTATTGCCGGAAAACAACCTGGTGGTGAAAGCTTTGAACGGGCTGGATCTGATGGTCGAATATGATGCCCGCACCGTGAACATCGGGGCACACTACCAGCTTTGGAAAGACCACATCAATCTGATTGCCGAATTGAACAACGGGAAATACTTCTCCGGTGGCATTTACTTCAAAATCCATCTGAAATGATAATGTTGCAAGATTTATCGAGCCATATTTCATAGGCGTTAATTAATGAGAAACAATTTGGATATTATCATTATACATTCTATATTCGCATAGAATTTATAACCAATAGAATTATGGAAACTACAGTATTCACCCCCATGTAGAGGCATTTGTTGGAAATGTTTTCTTACGATAAATCTCAGGAAGGTCTGGAAGAATTGAAAGAAGTGCTCTTTCAATATTATTCCAAACGGATGAATACAAAGTTGGATGAACTTTGGGATAAGGGAATTCTTGACCAGAAAAAGCTGGATGAAATAGCCGGAATGGATTTCCATTCATTAAAATAACGTCAATGGCTAAGTTGGTTCTTGGTACGAATTGTCTTATTCAAAGCATTCCTTAAAGGAGTCGTTACCATGTCTTGTGGCAATCCTTTGTGGACGGAAAGAACAAGCTCTGTGTATCCAATGAAATATTGGAGGAATATGTGGTGAAAACCATATTGAACAGTCCGTTTGTTGAATTGATAACTCCATTCTATCACTTTAATCTGATTGCAGTCGATCCTGATGACAATAAGTTTGTGGATTGTGCCATTTCGGCCAATGCGCACTACATTGTTACCAACGACCATCATTATGATGTGCTGAAAGAGATAGATTTTCCCAAAGTGAATATTGTAAATATTCAACAATTCTGTATTTATCTGTCACAAGAAAAATAATTTTTGAGTAAAAAAGGAGGATTTATAGTTGGAAATAAAATAACTATAACTCCATGCATTCCGGGTGTAAAAAACCGCCATAGAGGCAGTCTCCATACAGAGGCGCTCTATGGCGGTTTCCCGTTTCCCCCGTTTACAGAGGGAAATTCCCACCTCGTGGAAGCCGGGAGGTTACTCTTCCATTTTGAGCTTGCCCAGTCCTTTCAGGATGTGCTCCATGGCTTCTTTGTAAATCTCCGGTCTCTCCCTTTCCAGCCATTTCATCATTTTAAAGTAAGAATTTGGAGTCACAATCTTTCCGTCGCGAATTTTGGTGGCGGTACTTCGGCCTATCGCACCTTGGTCGTCCAAGTTGCTGGGGTTCAAATCGTGTCTTCGTACGGCATTACCGATACAGGTGCTGATGACTTCAAATTTTTTTCATGTCAATAAAAAATTAAATTGTTAAATAATAACTTGTAAATAGCATAATCATAGCTACTTACAAAATGTCCCGGCAAAGATACGAAATATTTATTAACAATTGCCTGTTTTTGTGAGCAACGCCCTATTTCTTTTTTGTGTTCCTTTGCATTATAATTGATGCTAACGCTAAAAAAATGGATTATACAGAGCTGTTTATCCGGCTGAATTGCAGCTTGATGTCGGATTACAAAATGATGAAGCTGAATGCCGACATGAAATGCATGGGGCTGGGATTGTATCTTAAAACGATCTTGTTTCTGCGGAAACAGGAGGAGTACAAACATGATTTTAACGAACTGGATTTATTGGCCGAACAATGGGGCGTTACCGTGGAAAATCTGCAACATCTTATCAAAGACTTTAACTTGTTTGTTATTACAGAAGACGGGTATTTCCGATCTCTCTATTTGGATGAGGTGATGGGGTATCAGAACAAACTTTCGGAGAAACGTGCCGCCGCCGGTAGTAAAGGAGGAAAAGCAGTAAGAAAAAACGGTGAAAGCAACAGTGCCCACAGTGTCTGAAA
>OKWC01000115.1_pt1 | contig 15513 bp, 10 predicted proteins | sample 1606971 | NCBI WGS metagenome assembly OKWC01 (sample SAMN04414076, study PRJEB24778) | human gut metagenome | material: faecal | host: Homo sapiens
TAAACTTCAACCACTGCACATTCCAGCATTTAGCAGCCACCGGAGTAGATTATGAACGCGCCGTATCGACTTCCATTGTCGAGAATTGCCATTTCACCGATATTGGTGGCACAGCCTTACTGGTGGGCACCTTTCCCGATGAAGGATTTGAAACCCATGTGCCTTATACACCTTTTCATGAACAGGAATTATGTACGGGAATCACCATACGGAACAACCTGATTGAGGAAGTGACCAATGAAGATTGGGGAGGTGTAGGCATCGGAGCCGGATATGTAAAGAATATCCATATCGTACATAATGAAGTCTGCCACGTCAATTACTCAGGTATCTGTGTGGGCTGGGGATGGACCCTGCTGGAAAGCGGAATGAGCGGCAACCGGATTGAAGCCAATTACGTCCACCACTTTGCCCGGAGGCTGTATGATGCAGGAGGACTTTATACCCTCTCCAACCAACCCGGCTCCGTGATGCGCAATAACCGGATTGAACATTTAATTGACGCGCCCTACGCTACCAACGACCGTGCGTTTTACATCTACTTTGATGAAGCGACGGATGGCTATACCGTAGAAAACAACTGGTGTCCGTCCGAACGTTTCGACTCCAACCGTCCGGGACCTCATAATGTGTGGAAGAAGAATGGTCCGCAAGTAGATGAAAGTATAAAGCAAAAGGCAGGGAGGGTCGCTGTAGGTGGGGTGTCACAACCAAGAATCATTATAAAAACAAAATAACAAAAAGAGAATGAAACCAACCAATTACCACTTATTCGATTTTCTGGACTTTGATCCCGATCTGTCAAGAGACGAATCATTATGGAAAGCATACAAGCCCACCTCTGTCTATGAAAAAGACGGGGATATCTGTATAAACGTCCCTTTTCAAAAGCAAGTGCTCTCTAACGATATGGCACCCGATACGGCATCGCCCCGTGAAGAATATACGCTGGTCATCCGTCAGTACACCTCAGGTATCACCCGACTCTTTATCGGATTCGGTGAAGAAAGCATGACGGATCAGTCGGAAATGCTCCAATTCAGTGACCGGGTAAAGAAACTCCCTTTGCAAGTGACACAAACAGAAGGGGAATGGTTGATCACGACCCAAGACGGAATCCAACGGGCACTTATCCATGTAAAGCCCCCGGTACTGGACCGTTGGAGCGAACTGCTGCCCGATCCTCAAGAGACCTTGGATCTTCGCCTTTACCCCGACGGCAAACGTGAAATCCGACTGGCTGCCTACGACCACTTCTCCCCTCCCCGTTACGATGCGCTGCCACTGGCATTCTGCAAACGAAACGGAGTGAAGGAACGTGCCACCCTTTCCTTTGAATCAAAACCCGATGAATGTTTTGCCGGAACAGGGGAACGCTTTGCCAAAATGGACTTAAGCGGACAAACGTTCTTCTTAAAGAACCAGGACGGACAAGGTGTGAACAACCGCCGTACCTATAAGAATATTCCTTTCTACCTCTCCAGCCGGATGTATGGAACATTCTATCACACCTGTGCCCACAGCAAACTGTCACTGGCCGGGCAGTCCACCCGCTCGGTACAGTTCCTGAGCGACCAGGCCATGCTGGATGTCTTCGTCATAGCAGGCGACACCATGGAAGAAATCCTCCGGGGTTATCGGGATCTGACCGGATATCCTTCCATGCCTCCCCTCTGGAGTTTCGGCATCTGGATGAGCCGCATGACTTATTTCAGTGCTGATGAAGTAAATGAGATATGCGACCGGATGCGTGCCGAACATTACCCCTGTGATGTCATCCATCTGGATACCGGCTGGTTCAAGACCGACTGGCTGTGCGAATGGAAATTCAACGAAGAACGCTTTCCCGATCCCAAAGGGTTCATCCAAGGACTGAAGAAAAAAGGATATCGCGTGTCCTTATGGCAACTCCCCTACGTGGCGGAGAACGCCGAACAGATAGACGAAGCACGCAAAAACGATTATATAGCTCCGCTGACAAAGAAACAAGATTCGGAAGGTTCCAATTTCTCCGCTTTGGACTATGCCGGAACCATTGACTTCACTTATCCCAAAGCAACCGAATGGTATAAAAGACTGCTGAAGAATCTGCTGGATATGGGCGTGACCTGCATCAAAACCGATTTTGGAGAAAACATCCACATGGATGCCCTCTATAAAGGCATGAAACCCGAATTGCTGAACAACCTGTATGCATTGCTTTATCAGAAAGCCGCCTACGAAATAACAAAAGACGTAACCGGGTGACGGCATCGTATGGGGCGACGCTCGGCATGGGCGGGATGCCAGCGCTATCCGCTGCATTGGGAGGCGACTCATGCAGTTCATGGGATGGAATGGCAGGCTCGCTGAAAGGCGGTTTGCATTTCGGGCTTTCCGGTTTCGCCTTCTGGAGTCATGATGTCCCCGGATTCCACACATTGCCCAACTTCATGAACTCTATAGTGGACGATGATGTATATATGCGCTGGACACAATTCGGTGTATTCTCCTCCCACATCCGTTATCACGGAACAAACAAACGCGAGCCGTGGCATTATCCCGCTATCGCACCCATGATAAAAAAGTGGTGGAAGTTGCGCTATACGCTTATACCTTATATTGTAGAACAAAGCCGTAAGGCCATCGCAAGCGGAGCACCTCTCTTGCAAGCTCTGATTTTTCATCACCCCGAAGACAAATTGTGCTGGCACATCGACGATGAATACTTTTTTGGTAACGACTTCCTGGTAGCCCCGGTCATGAACAGCGAGAACCGCCGGGATGTCTATCTGCCCGAAGGGAAATGGGTGAATTTCTTCACAGGCGAACGCTTGGAAGGGGGACGCTGGCTGAAGAATCTGGATATCCCCTTGGACGAAATGCCCGTATATGTACGTCAAGGAGCGACCATCCCCGTTTATCCGGATGAAGTGGAATGCACGGACGATATGGATTTAAGCAAAAGCATCGGTCTGCACATAGACCCTCATTTTAAAGGAATATTTAAGAACTGACGAATATGGAAACTTGGAAAACGAATTTAGACGAGACAAAGAAACGATATATAGATTGGTGGAACCATAAAGGAATCATACTGAACATGTGGGAGCACTTTCAGGAAGATGTGAAACCTCATGCGGATATCCCTGCACCCTCCCCGGCAAAAGACCTGAATCAGAAATGGTTCGATCCGCAATGGCGTGCAGAATACCTGGACTGGTACGTGGCACACAGCAGTCTGAAAGCAGATATCCTGCCGGTAGCCAATACCCAGTTAGGCCCCGGTTCATTGGCAGCCATCTTGGGCGGCGTGTTCGAAGGAGGGGAAGATACCATTTGGATTCATCCCGATCCCGATTTCAACGATGAGATTGTTTTCAATCCCGAGCATCCCAACTGGATATTGCATAAAGAATTGCTGAAGGCATGCAAGGCGAAAGCAAACGGTCACTATTACGTAGGAATGCCCGACTTGATGGAAGGTCTGGACGTACTGGCCGCCTTGAAAGGTACAGACAAAGTTTTGCTGGATACCGTGATGCAGCCCGAAGTGCTGGAACAGCAAATGCAACAAATCAATGATATCTATTTCAAAGTCTTTGATGAACTTTACGACATCATCCGTGAAGGGGACGAAATGGCTTTCTGCTATTTTTCTTCATGGGCTCCCGGTAAAATGAGCAAATTACAAAGCGATATTTCTACCATGATCAGCGAAGATGATTATCGTCGTTTTGTACAACCCTTTATCCGCGAACAATGTCAAAAAATAGACTATACCTTGTATCATCTGGACGGTGTGGGCGCCATGCATCACCTGCCCGCCCTTCTTGAAATTGAGGAACTGAATGCCATTCAATGGACTCCGGGCGTAGGTGAGCCACAAGGAGGATCACCCAAATGGTACGACCTTTACAAGAAGATCCTTGCCGGAGGCAAAAGTATCATGGCTTGTTGGGTAACCTTGGACGAACTGAAACCTTTGCTGGACAATATCGGTGCGGACGGTGTGCATCTGGAAATGGATTTCCATAACGAGAGAGAAGTGGAACAAGCGATGCGCATTGTCGAAGAATACTCCTCTTCTTCCTCTGACGTATCCAAAGAAGACCTTTCGAAAGAAGAAGCCGCTGCAACAAAACAAGAAACAATCGTCGTCAAAGACTCTGCGGCAGCCGGGAATGAAGCCTTGAAACCTTTGTTCAATGCCATTGTGGACGGAAAGCTGGAACCGGCCGTAGAAGTAACCAAGAAAGCCATCGCCGAAGGAGTACAGCCCCAGGAAATTATCAACAACTACATGATAAAGGCTATGGGCGAAGTGGGACAACGCTTCCAGGACGGAAAAGTGTTCGTGCCCCAACTGCTGATGGCAGGACGCGCCATGAAGGGAGCTTTGGAACTTCTGAAGCCTTTATTGCAAGGGAGTGCCTCGACCACCATAGGCAAGGTAGTCATCGGGACCGTGAAAGGCGACTTGCATGATATCGGCAAGAACCTAGTGGCTTCCATGCTGGAAGGTTGCGGCTTTGAGGTAATCAACATAGGCATAGATGTATCTTGCGACAAATTTGTGGAAGAAGTCAAGAAAAACAAGGCAGACATCCTGTGCATGAGCGCCTTGCTGACAACAACCATGACTTATATGCAGGAGGTGATCAACGCTTTGGAAGCAGCCGGTATCCGTCATCAGGTAAAAGTAATGATAGGCGGCGCTCCGGTAAGCCAGGGATTTGCCGATGAAATAGGTGCGGACGGGTATAGCGACAATGCCAATACGGCCGTAGCGGTAGCCAAGGAACTGATGGGGCTTCATCAATAAACGGAATATTCATCTTAATCTGATACATGAATTATGCACGCTAATTATTTAGATACGTTAGATTGGGGCATTCTTATTGCCTACTTTCTGATTCTTATAGGCATCGGTATATGGGCCAGCCTGAAACGCAAAAAAGGCAGCAGCCTTTTTCTCGCCGAGCGTTCCCTGAAGTGGCATCACATCGGTTTCTCCATGTGGGGAACCAATGTGGGCCCTTCCATGCTGATAGCCTCTGCCAGTGCCGGGTTCACCACCGGCATCGTTTCGGGCAATTATGCCTGGTATGCGTTTGTTTTCATCTGCTTGCTGGCTTTTGTCTTTGCCCCCGTTATTTGGGAGCGCGTATCACCACCTTGCCGGAGTTCATGGGGCGGCGTTTCGGACAGTCCACCCGCAACATTCTTGCCTGGTACACCATTGTGACGATCCTTATCTCGTGGCTTGCCCTAACCTTATTCGCCGGAGGTATCCTTATCCGTCAGGTTTTCGATATTCCCATGTGGCAATCGGCATTGATCCTGCTCGTTATCTCCGCATTCTTCACCATGGCCGGAGGGCTGAAAGCGGTAGCCTATACCAATGTATTCCAGATGCTTCTGCTTATTTTCGTATCGGCCACGCTTACTATAGCAGGGCTTTACAAGGTGGGTGGAGTCAGCGCATTGGCCGAAGCGGTTCCGGCCGATTACTGGAACCTGTTCCGCCCGAATGACGATCCCGCCTTCCCGTGGCTGCCCATTATTCTGGGTTATCCCATCATGGGAGTCTGGTTCTGGTGCACAGACCAATCCATGGTACAGCCTGTATTGGCTGCCAAGAATCTGAAAGAAGGCCAAATGGGTGCCAACTTCACCGGCTGGTTGAAGATACTGGATGTTCCTCTCTATATCCTTCCGGGTATCATCTGTCTGGCACTCTACCCGGGCTTGAAGAACCCCGATGAGGCCTACATGACTATGGTCACTAACTTATTTCCTGTAGGCATGGTGGGATTAGTACTGGCCGTATTGACCGCCGCACTGATCAGCACTGTCGGCTCTGCCCTGAATGCGCTGAGTACCGTCTTCACGATGGATATTTATGTCAAGAAATTCAGGCCACTTGCCAGCCAGAAAGAGATCATCCGTACGGGACACGTGGTTACAGTGGCGGGAGCACTGATTTCGGTGATCATCACCATTGCCATAGACAGTATCAAAGGATTGAATCTGTTCAATGTATTCCAATCGGTACTGGGATTTATCGCACCGCCTATGGCGGCTGTTTTCCTGTTCGGCATCTTCTGGAAACGAACTACCACGATGGCTGCCAACATGGCATTGACGCTTGGCACGGCGTTCAGCATGGGAGTGGGCATTCTCTATTTATGGGTATTCCCTGCGGAAGAATATACGACATGGCCTCACTTCATGATGCTGTCTTTCTACCTGTTCGTTATCATCAGCGCAGGCATGATCTTGGTATCCTTATTGGATAAACATCGACAAGAATGTACATTAAATATGAAGAAAGTCATGGAGAAGCCGGCTAAATCCGTTATCCTTGCATGGGCGTTACTGGCTATTGTCATGGTCGGGCTTTATCTATTCTTCAATGGGCATTAAAAGAAGGTGCAGAAGGCTGAAAAGATTGTATTTTTTATATGCCTGCGTTTGGTATCCCACTCGGGTGGTGAGGCAGTCCCACCCCGGTGAGATTGCAGCTTCACCCCGGTGGAACTGGAGTCTCACCGGGGTGGAATATCAGATGAAAGTGGTTGTTATAACAGATGGAAACGGCTGTTATACCCTGTCTGATAGAACAGGAGATTCATTAAGGTTGCAACAAATTGCAAAATCAATGAGATTAATAACAACATCTAGCCATTTGGGAACTCTGATTTTTGTAGTCATCCTATTATCCTCGCCGCTTCCGCCTGTAACATTTATCGTACGTACAGAGACCGCAAGTATATTCCAGTTTACGGACACCATCCCCCAGGCCTATTACTCCACTGACCGATTTTATAGGAAGCATCAAACTGGAATCTGTCAACCGGATGCCGCAAGGTTCCGCTGAAGGAAATAAAGGGAATAATTTCTTTTGCTCCGACACATGCCAGCCGCAATATCCGGGACTGAAACGGTTGGTATGCCTCCACCCTCTGTCGCGGATGTATTCATCCAACGCAATTTCCATACAATCCGCAGTCTTCTCGGCTATGACACTTCCTATGGCATCCGCTATATAAATCTTTACCATATCCCCTTCTTGCTGCAACGTATGCTGGAGCCTTTCAAAACCGGTTCCGGCAGTCGCGGCAAAGAAAGCGAAGGATTCTGAACCACGCAGCTGCCGGGTGATTATTTTACCTATACTGAAATACGTATCGCCGACAGAAAGCGAGTCTTTCGATTCATCCAACTCTCCACCGGATATGAAAAAACAAAAACGGGGAGAAGTAACTGCCTCCACCCGTTCCAGTACCCCACGGACTTCTTTTTCCACCGCTTCGTCGGGCACAGCATCTGCATATCCCATCGCCTCATAGATTTCGGACAATGGGACAGGCAGGTCAGCAAAAGACAGTTCTTTTTCAAGCATTATTAAATTCATTTAATGCGGCAAAGAATGCATCAATATTTTCAGCCGGCGTATGAGGCGGTGTGTCACATCCGCTGGAAAGCACGAAGTTGGGATAGGACTTGGTAGCCTCCAACAGGTCGAGTGTGGCTTTCTTCATCACCTCCGGAGTAGCCGCCTTGAACAAACTCACCGGATCAAGATTTCCCATTGCAAGAGCATCCGCAGGTACTTCTTTCAGCGCTTCGACCATATCTATTTTATTTCCAAAATGATAAGCGGCAGCTCCTGTAGCTACCATTGCCTTGGTACAATGACCGGTATTTCCACAATTATGCAGAATAACTGTGAAGTGATCGTCCTGCACTTTCTCTACTATCTCCTTAATGAAAACAGACGAGTATTGCGTGCAGTCCTCATCAGACAAGAGTCCGGCAGCCGGTTCGGCCATCACTACCCCATCACTCCTGTGGCCTTCAATGCCATGCAGTAACGGAGAATGAAATCCGAACATTTCTTCAACAACGAATTGGCCGCTTCCGGATTGATATAAATAAGCATCATGATTTCAGACATGTCATACAAACGTCCTGCCAATGAGTAAGGGCCGATACAGCCGGCAAAGACGGGCCGGTCTGTAATAGCCTTGGCCGCCAGCATATTCGCTTTCAAATACTGGGGAACTCTTCCTTTATTCAAGGCAGGAATTTCCAGTTTGTCAATAGCTTCCTCATCATTGAGAAGACGCCCCACCACACTGGGAACCTCATTTTCGGGGAAGACAATCTCCGCTCCGAAAGCCTCGGCTTCTACCGTCAAATCCATAATCACGGTTGCGGCGGCTGTGGGATATTTCTCACTCAATGCCTTGATGGCGTTGTAATGCACTTGTCCGTCAGTAACCGCATCGCGCACCGTTTTCCCTATCATCTCTATGCCCGGATGGGTCATGATGGGCATAGCCACCACCTCTTTCTTTTGGATAATTTCGTTTATCCACTCTTTCATATTCAGTTTACTCATGGTCTTTTTATTCTTTATTTATTCTGTTATTGCAAAAGTAAGTCTTTTCTTTGATAATCTGCTGTTCCCATTGCTCTTTCTCATTCAAAAAAACGGTATAAATCCCGTTACAATACTACAGGAATTTACACCGTTTTTCATCTTATAGACTTATGGTAATTTTATGCAAAAGATGACGTAGTATGTTTCAACATCTTTCCAATGGTAAAAGGAGCAATATCCGTTTCTACAGGGATGGTAACTTCTTTCTCGCAATGCATGAACTTCACCAGTATATCGTCAGAAGCTTTTTTCTGAAGAAAACCAACTGGACGTTTGCCGCCATCGGAGTGACCTTGAAATTACACCATGCCTGATAGAATTTATCGGGATCCGTTTCGGCTTTCCACATATCGCCCAATTGAAGCAACGCTACCAAGGGAATGATATTTCCATCGTGCCCAAAACGTAATGTCGCCGCATGGATCCCGGATCTGATCGCCTCATCGGCCGAATCCAATATATTTTCAAGCAATGACCGGGCACTGGCCGTCATTATTCCACCATTGGCAGGCGCAGGTCCGTCACATACATAATTATGATAATTGCAAACTTGCCAAAGATCAAATAATTCATCTTTCTGAAATACATCATAAAGACTCACTTCTATCTCTACATTCTGCAAATCTGAAGCAATCCAATAAAGTCCCCACATCAATTCGCCGGGATTCACATTCTTACGGATATAGTCAGGACTATTAAATAAGGAAGTAACCAGACGATCGGGACGGGTATGACTTTCTTTGAACTTTCTATATTCCTCATACCAAGGTCCCTGATGAGAAACAAACTTCACGGCTTCCGGCGTATGATAATTCATATATTTCATATACCTGGCACAAGCTTCGCGCCGGATCTGCAATGCCGGATTGAGTTCTTTCAACCGTTCACAAAAGGCATCCATACTCAATACACATCGCAACACCACGGTAGAGCGTGCAGACAGAGCAGGAGATCCCTTGAATACCTCGGGATAGTTCTGAAACATTCTTTCGGCTATCCCCCGGTGTTGCCTCACACCCAAAGGAGTCAAATCTCCCCCATGTCCCTCGGCATCTTCCCACACCAACGCCATTCTTTTGCGGACATCTTCTCCCAAAGCGGTCAAAGCTCCGGCTTGATGCGCTTTCTCGAAAATATCAACCACTGTCTTATAATCCTGTTCCGATTGAATCCATCTGGAACCGTGTCGTGCATAATGACTGATATAGAACGGTTTATACCCTTTAGGCGGAGGAGTCGCGATAGCTTCCTTTACAGGATAAGCATAGTACACTCCTCCCGTCCGGGCTATATCTTCCAATATAGCCTCACGGGTGGACTGAGCAAAACCATTCAGATGAATTCCACACAAACAGACAGACAGGACAATATATTTAAAAAGCGCCATCGTTTTCATGCTTATTAATTATATCCCTCGTTCTGACCAAATTCATCCGGATTCAAGATAGAGTCCAGAAACATCTGAGGAATAGGACGCCATGCATGATGCGGTTGGATCAAAGGAATATCCGGATTATGAGCTTTCACATATTCTACCAATTTTCCGGTTCTCTTCAAATCAAACCAGCGCATAAATTCGCCGCAATACTCACGTGCTCTTTCTTCCAAAATAAAGTCGATCGTCATCTTGTCCACTCCTACCTCCATTTCAGCTTCCTTGCCCGGTACAGCCGCACGTCTGCGTATGTCATTGATACGTGCTTTAGCTATCTCCTTATTTCCTCCGGACTTCATGATCTCACATTCGGCAACAATGAAATACATTTCGGGCAAACGCATGGTAATCACATCATTTGCACCTACCTGCGAATTGGTAGGCAATCCTTTGTTTTCAAAATTCGCATCTTCGTACTTCAGCAAGGTCGGGAAGTGAATGTTAAAGTTGGCACTCTTGCTGACACTTCCATCGGCTGCATAGGTATCATCGATATCGACGACAGCGTATGGCAAGTTACGTTTGTCGGCAATCTTCTTCTTGGTGAAAAGCAGCGCTGTTTCTCCCGGCTGAATACCTGACCAATCATAGATGACGGTTTTTCAAAATAGTCCAACTGATCCTTAGTCCAGGCATAAGCTTTGGGTGTATTCAGTTTATACTCTTCACGGAACCAGGCATTGTAACGGGCATCTATATTCTCATTATACAATTCCAACAAATAACGGGTAGGCATCATCGCCATACTGCCCGACTTGGCATTCTTATCATTTCCATATTCATAATCCTGCACCATACCTGCTCTTGCCGAATAACTGGCATGGAAATACATATGCATACGGTTCGGGTTTTTAGCCTGCATATTCAATGAGGACTCGGTAGAGTGGGTCACAACGAACATAGCCTCCTTATTCGTTTTATTATTATCCGGATCAAAGACCTCGGCAGGTGTATTATACAAAGACACCTTCAATGCGCTCTGGTTATCAATCACATATTGAGCCGCATCCTCAGCGATTTTATAATATTTGTCTTTGTCTGCCTGACTGTCACAATAGGAAACCCGTGTCAGTGCGATGCGCGCTAATAAACCATAAGCCGCTTTTGAGGTCGCACGACCTACATCTTTAACAGGATAAGGATCAACGGGCAGATTATCCACCGCATTTTGCGCATCAGTCAGCATTAAATCATACAAATCTTCATAGCTGCTGCGATAACAGTTCATTGAAAGACTTTCGGCAGAAGTTTCTTTGGTCCTAAGATCCACGTTACCGTAAATTTCAACCAAATGCCAATAAGCGTAAGCACGCATGAAACTTAATTCACCAAAACGGATATCTCTCAGTTTCTTGTCTTTGAATTCCACTTGGTCAATCCGTTCCAAACCGGCATTACAGTCGTTTATAATTTCATACAGACGATTCCACGTGTTCTTAATCTGACCAACCGAAGCCGTCAATTCTTCATATTTAGACATCTGACGACCATAGCCACAATTGGCAATGTTTATCCAAAGATCACCACCACCATTCAGCAGTAATACAAAATCCTCACGTCCATAAAACTGTCCACCCCAAAAAGCATAGGCAGAGTTTACAAGAGCCTCAAACCCAGATTGTTCTTTGTATACATTATCCGGAGTACTTCCGGCAGGATTGTATTCCTCCAAATCACATGATTGCATGCCCAATAACAGAGCAGCACATGCTACAAACATATATTTTTTACCGTATTTCATAATAGTTATTTCTTTTTTATCTGTTAGAAATCAAGATTCAAACCAAATATAAACTGACGCTGCAAGGGAGCTTTAGCTGATCCTCCGCGTTCTGCATCGTAATCCTGAATCAGATGATTCTTGGCAAAAGAGAAGAGATTATTGGCGGTGACATATGCACGAAGTTTGGACACGCCCAATTTTGAAGTCAACGATTTGGGGAACGTGTAACCCAGTGATACAGTCTTGATCTTCCAATACGAACCATCAATGTAATTCAAAGTCTGATAACCCAGATAGTTATAGAAATTGGTCTGAGCAGGTCGCGGAAAATCATTGGACGGATTCTCCGGCGTCCAATAGTTCAAGTAAGCAGGAAAGTTACCTTTTCCCTGAGGATCATAAGAACCGGTCAGCTCATAATCAATCATCTGCCCCCAACGAGCGATAATATATACATTCAAATCAAAGTTCTTATAACTAAAGTTGTTGTTGAATCCACCTGTCCATTTCGGTGACTGGCTACCCAGGTAAGTTTCATCCTTATCATCAATAATATAGTCGCCATTCAAGTCTCTCAGTTTGATATCACCCGGTTTAAAGGGTTGTGTCTTCTTTGAATCTTTAAAATATTTAGCTGCTTCTTCAGCCTCATTTTCCTGCCAGATTCCCTCATTAATAAAATGATAGAATGATTTCAAAGGACGTCCAATCAACAAACTAGTCGTAATATGCGAATCTGATCCAATGATGTCTTTGCCATCAATCAGATCGGTAATCTCTTCATGATTGGCAGCAAAGGTAAGAGTGGAGTTCCACTTAAAGTTTTTGTTATCCACATTGACGGTATTTACCGATACTTCAATACCACGGTTCATGGTTGCACCGATATTTTGATACATCTTGAACGGAGTTGCGTTACTACCACCCATAGAAGTAGGCAAAGTACGGGGCAACAGGATATCAGTAGTCTTTGTCTGGTATAAATCGACAACAGCCGAAATACGGTTATTGAACAAACCGATATCAAAACCCAGATCCCAGGTATTGGACATCTCCCAGCCTACATTCTCATTACCTACATATTCATTGTATATATAATAGGTATAGCCATTATCCTGGAAAGCAGAGTTAGTTTTCGGAGTCAAGCCCGACTGAGTTCCGTAAGCCATGATACCCGAGTTACCTGTCTTACCCCAACTTAAACGCAACTTCAAGTTGCTCAGAGCTTCCACATTCTTCATGAACGCTTCATCACTAATGCGCCATGCAGCAGCTACAGAAGGGAAACTTGCCCATTTATTACCTTTAGACAAACGTGAGTCACCATCCCAACGATTAGAAACCGTCAACATATAACGGCCTTTATAACTATAGTTGAAGCGCAAAGCATACGAGAAAGTCTGGTGCTGTATATAATCCGATCCAATGACATAAGAGCTTTTGTCATTGGCACCCAGATTATGCCATAAGTATGAATCAACCAACTGGCCCTCTCCTTGCGCATTCACTGATGTATATTTGGATTGTGTCCACGAAGTCAATGCAGTGGCACCAAAAGTATGATCTTTGACGGTTTTGTTATAACTGATAATATTATCCCAATTCACAAAACTCTTTTCGGAAGATTTGATTTTGGACAGTGACGTTGAATTCTGTCCCAAACGGTCAATAGAACTGGCCCCTTCAAAATCCTGCTTACGATAAAAAGCATAATTGGTTCCTAAATTAGAACGGAAAGTCAATCCTTCAACAGGAGTAAAATCCAAATACCCATTAGCTATCAAATTTGTTTTCAGCACATGATGTCTTGCAGCCACTTCAGATGCCTCATCCACCAACGGACTCACCTGTCCATTCTTTCCTAATGGATATTCTACCACTTTACCGTCTTCATCGTATGCTTTACCAAGAGGCGCATTAGTAGCAGCGCGCCATAGCACATTCTCGGCACGCTCATCTTGTGCATAATGAGTGATCTGTGTAGTAGCTCCTACTTTTACGGTCTTGCCTAACTTGTGCTCAATGTTCATACGCAAGTTGTACTTATCCATTTTATCATTTTTGAAAGAACCCTTTTCCTGATAATATCCGGCAGACAACATCGCGGTGGTCTTTTCCGTACCTCCTGACGCTGTAACCTGATGGCTTTGAACAAGCCCTGTATGAAGCACCTCATCTATCCAGTCAGTCCACTCACCGTTCTGAATGGCCTGCCATTCCTCCACAGTGAAAAGTTTCTGGTCATCGGCGGTAGAATTCCACTGACCGCCAGTACGAGCAGCTTCACGACGCACCTGCATATAGTCTTCCCCACTCAGCATATCAGGATATTGCGCCCACCCGTTTACACCAAAATAACCATTATAAGAAAACTTTGTTTTGCCTTGCGCACCTTTCTTGGTTGTTATAATGATTACCCCATTAGCACCTTGTGAACCATAAATTGCCGTAGAAGAAGCATCCTTCAACACCTCAATAGACTCAATATCAGCCGGAGCAATATCCGAGAAATCACCTCCCTGCATACCATCAATGATAAACAGCGGAGCATTGGCAACATTGTTACCAAACTCATCTTTCACATCGGACAGTGAACGCTGGCCGCGAATATTAATGGTTACACCCGAAGTAGCCTTACCTGAATTACGTACAATATCCAAACCCGGAACCTGCCCCTGCAATGCTTCCATGGCATTAGATGCCGGTGATTTTACAATATCAGCCGCCTTCACTGAAGCAATAGAACCTGTAAGGTCACGTTTCTTCATCACGCCATAACCTACAACGACTACTTCATCCAAAGCCTGCGTATCGGCCTCCATTTTAATGTTCAGCTGATTGCTTTTTCCCACCGTTATATCCTGTGTCTTATATCCTATATAAGATATGAGCAGAATAGGATTCCCTGTTGAAAGCTTCAAGGTATACTGACCATTCATATCGGTAATGGTACCATTCGTTGTACCTTTTTCCTGAACACTCACCCCTATGAGCAGTTCTCCTTTTTCATCAGAGACACGGCCTGTGACGGAACTTCCTTGCGCCCATACTGTTACACTACACGTAAGTAACAATAGTAGTAGCCATAATGACCTGATGCGATGTTTTTCATTCCAAACAAATTCATACTACTTGTTTTTAATTAATAATAATAAGGTTACAAATACGTTTAATACGTTGACGCAAATTAAAGGAATAGCCAAAGAAATGAGATACTCCTGTGCGCCAAAAAACAGAGAAGAGAAAAAAAATGTCTGTTTAAAGTACAGATGGTAAAATAGAGTACTGGATAATACCCTATATATCAGAATAATAAATAATGGAAAACAAAAGAGAGTACAAAGGAGACCAACCTTAAAAGCAGCACAGATCAGCATGGGAATTTATTTCTTGGCAACTAATACCAGACCGCTTCCTGGCTGTTCACTCCTGATTTTTATGAGTGTCATTCCCTAAAAGCTTCTCTCTATATACCTTAGGAGTTACGCCAAACTTACGGGTAAACTCTTTGTAGAAGTAAGCACGACTGGATATACCTACATCGGAAATTACATCCTGAATAGACAGTTCCTCGTTCTGCAACAAACGGGCGGCCTTCTCCATCCGGTAATCTTTAATCAAATCGCTGGGTGACATACCCGAAATCTCCTTAAACTTCCGGTAGAACTGACGGGAACTCATCAACATTTGTTCTGCCACAAACGTGGAGCCCAAATCTTCACGATCCAGATTCTGCTCCACGACCTGCAAGAACTTCCTGACAAAATCCGCCTGCTCCGTAGTGGTACAAACAATAGAATCTGCCCAGCCTTCCAAGTCTTCCATATAAATCTGTCTGGCTTCCCGCTTGCCATAAATCACTTTATGGATCGTTTCTTTCAGGAATGGTATATCATAAGGAAGAACAATATAAGAATCTGCCCA
>OKWC01000116.1_pt1 | contig 15498 bp, 15 predicted proteins | sample 1606971 | NCBI WGS metagenome assembly OKWC01 (sample SAMN04414076, study PRJEB24778) | human gut metagenome | material: faecal | host: Homo sapiens
AGAGCAATTCATTTAATAATGTATCTTTCAGATTATTGAAAGGTGAGCATATAGGATTAGTAAGGTGCAAATGGTGAGGGAAAATCTACATTTATGAACATTGTAACAGGTAAATTAATGCCAGATGAGGGTAAAGTCGAATGGAATAAAAATGTAAGAGTAGGATATTTAGACCAGCATGCAGTCCTAGAACCTGGAATGACCATAGGAAGTGTATTAAAATCTGCATTTTCATATTTGTTTGAGATGGAAGAACAGATGAATGAAATCTGTGATAAACTCGGTGAAGCATCAGAAGATGAAATGGAAGCAATGATGGAAGAGTTAGGAACTATCCAGGATATGCTTACTAATCATGATTTCTATACAATTGATGCAAAGGTCGAAGAGGTAGCAAGAGCATTAGGACTTCTGGATCTTTCATTAGATCATGATGTTATGGACTTAAGTGGTGGACAGAGAACAAAAGTATTATTAGGTAAATTATTACTTGAAAAACCAGACATACTATTATTAGATGAACCAACTAACTATCTTGATGCAAACCATATAGAATGGCTTAAGAGGTATTTACAGGAATATGAGAATGCATTTATCCTTATTTCTCATGATATTCCATTTTTGAATAGTGTGGTAAATATTATCTATCATATGGACAATCAGGAACTTAACAGATATGTTGGTGACTATGATAAATTTATGGAAGTATATGAGATGAAGCAGGCTCAGTTAGAAGCAGCATATAAGAGACAACAGCAGGAGATTGATGACCTTAAAGACTTTGTAGCGAGAAATAAGGCAAGAGTCTCGACTAGAAATATGGCAATGTCAAGACAGAAGAAGTTAGATAAGATGGACGTTATAGAACTTAAGAAAGACAAGCCAAAACCTGAATTTGAATTTAAGAATGCCAGAGCTACAGGCAAAGTAATCTTTGAAACAACAGATTTAGTAATCGGATATGACAAAAATGCACCACTTTCAAAGCCGATTAATCTAAGAATGGAAAGAGGAGAAAAGATTGCGATTATCGGAACTAACGGAATCGGAAAGACAACATTTCTAAAGAGTGTTTTAAATATTATAGAACCACTTGCAGGAAAGGTTGCATTAGGAGATTATCTTGAAATAGGCTACTTTGAACAGGAGATTAAACCGGGCAACAACAGTTGTATAGAGGAAATATGGGAAGAATTTCGTCGTATAGCCAGTATGAAGTTCGTTCAGCCCTTGCTAAATGCGGACTTACCACAAAACATATTGAAAGCCTTGTAAGAGTGTTAAGTGGTGGTGAACAGGCAAAAGTAAGATTATGTAAATTAATAAATCGTGAAACTAATATTTTGTTATTAGACGAGCCTACTAACCATTTAGACGTTGATGCAAAAGAAGAATTAAAAAGAGCATTAAAAGAGTACAAAGGTGCAATACTTTTAGTATGCCATGAACCTGATTTCTACGATGGACTTGTAGATAAGGTATGGAACTTAGAAGAATTTTCATTGTTAGCATTATAAAATGATAAGGTATGATATGGATAAATGGTGAATAATAATACAAACGGGTGTATGTTATGCCCAAGAAAATGCAATGTTAATAGAGAAGATATTTTAGGATATTGTGGTGTTGGTAATGAAATTAAAATAGCAAGAGCAGCACTTCATTATATGGAGGAACCTTGTATAAGTGGTAAAAATGGCAGCGGGACAATATTTTTTACTGGCTGTAATCTAAGATGTATATTCTGTCAGAATTATAAGATTTCACATAACAATTTTGGCAAAGTAATAAGTAATGAAAGATTAAGTGAAATAATCTTAGGATTGCAGGATAAAGGTGCTAATAATATTAATCTTGTGACAGGTACAATGTATGTTAATGAAATCATTAAGGCTCTTGACAGGGTTAAGCATAAATTAAACATTCCTGTTGTATACAATTGCGGTGGCTATGAAAATGCAGACACTATTGAGAAACTTAGTGGATATGTAGATATTTACCTACAGGATATAAAGTATTATAATAATGAATTAGCAGTTAAATATTCTAAGGCACCGGATTATTTCAAATATGCCTCAGTCTCGACCAAAGAAATGATTAAACAGGTCGGCAATCCATTATTCTATGATAAAGAGAATGAACCTGGTAAAATGCTTAAAAGCGGTGTAATAATAAGACATCTGGTGCTTCCTGGAGCAAGAAAAGATTCAATGGAGATTCTTAGATGGATAAGTGAGAATCTTGATAAAGGAAGCTATCTTATAAGTGTTATGAGCCAGTATACACCGGCATATAAGAGTAAAGATTTTAAAGAAATTAACAGAATGGTCACAACTTTTGAGTATGATAGCGTTATAAATGAAGCATTGAGACTTGGAATTGATAACGGATATATGCAAAACCGCGACAGTTCAGGAAAAGAATATACACCTGATTTTGATTTAGAGGGTGTATAATGTGCAAAAATTGAATTGATATGCCAATTTTGCACATAGCTATTTATGATATCAGTATCACAAATAGCATTTATTGCAGAGCTGAATTTAATATTTGACTCACGGTTTCGCAGATGAGATAGTATATGGAATGCTATGTAAGTAAAAAATAGAAAGGAAATGTTGCATTATGGAAAGAGAAAATTGTTGGAACAGTTATTCTGAAAATGAATTAGAAGAATTAGAAAAGTTAAATGATGATTACAGAGCCTTTTTAGACAAAGGTAAGACAGAACGAGAATGTGTTAAGGAAACTATTCGTCAGGCTAAAGAAGCAGGCTATAAAGACTTACAAAATATTATTAAGAATGGCAAGAAGCTTAAAGCAGGTGACAGAGTATATTGTTCATATATGGACAAATCAATAGTACTTTTTAATATTGGTAAAGAACCTATTGAAGAGGGAATGAATATTTTAGGCGCACATATCGATTCACCTCGTCTTGATATCAAGCAGAATCCTTTATATGAAGAGACAGAAATTGCATATTTAGATACACATTATTATGGTGGAATTAAGAAATATCAGTGGGTTACAATTCCTCTTGCAATCCATGGCGTAGTTGTTAAGACTAATGGTAATAAGATAGATATTGTAATCGGTGAAGATGAGAAAGACCCTGTTTTATTTATCTCAGATTTATTAATACATTTAGCGCAGACACAGCTTGAGAAAAAAGGCGCTAAAGTAATAGAGGGCGAGGACTTAAATATTATTATCGGTAACAAGCCACTTAAGGGAGAAGAAAAAGATGCCGTTAAGAAGAATATTCTTAAACTAATTAAAGAAAAATACGATTTTGAAGAAGAAGATTTTATGTCAGCAGAATTAGAAATCGTCCCTGCAGGCAAGGCCAGAAATGCAGGTATAGACTCAAGTATGATTCTTGCCTATGGTCAGGACGACAGGGTGTGTGCATATACTTCACTTGCTGCAATGCTTGAGAAGAAAAAGGTTAATAAAACAGCATGCCTTTTACTTGTAGATAAAGAAGAAATAGGTAGTGTAGGTGCAACTGGTATGCAGTCGAAATTCTTCGAAAATACTTTGGCAGAAGTCCTAGACAGAATGGGAGAATATTCTGAACTTACATTAAGACGTGTACTTGCTAATTCAAAAATGCTTTCTTCGGATGTAAGTGCAGCTTATGACCCAACATATGCATCAGTATTCGAAAAGAAAAATGCAGCATATTTCTCAAAAGGACTCGTTATTAATAAATTTACTGGAAGCAGAGGTAAATCAGGCTCTAATGATGCCAATGCAGAATATCTTGGAGTAGTAAGAAAAATATTTGAGAAACATAAAGTTGCTTATCAGACAGCCGAATTAGGAAAAGTAGACCAGGGCGGCGGCGGAACTATCGCATATATAATGGCTCTATATGGTATGAATGTTATAGATAGTGGTGTTGCTGTATTAAATATGCATGCACCACATGAGGCAGTCAGCAAGGCTGATGTATATGAAGCTAAAAAAGGATATGTGGCATTCATCTCTGAGTAGATAATAGAGTTAATAAAAAAGTGTCCGTCTATGATACAAACTCTCATATTCCTTAATCTAGCCTAAGTAAATGCCGTCATCTGACAAAGTCTATTACAGTGCGATAAATCAAACGCGCTTCGCTTGAACGGAAATTTACCGCACTGAACTTTTGCATCTGACGGCATAAACTTAGGCACGATACGTCATAAATCGAGAGTGTATCATAGACGGACACATTTTATAAAGGACTGATATCTAGAGGAAACAAAACAAAAAGCTGTGATATGTAGTAATAGAGATATTACCATATTTACAGCTTTTGCATTAAGATTATGATGTTAAAATCGAGTGTTATCCTGCTACAAATATATATTTACAGCTAATATAAAATGTTTTTTGACTCTATATTATTAATTAACTGATTTCGTTGAGTTTACGTTCACATATTTTATCTAAGATATAATTAATATCACTCAATTTATAAATGTTATTCTCTAAGCAATATCTTATTATTAAATCTGTTTCAGAGGAATTAGTAAGTGCATATCCTACAGTTTTAAGAAGCTGCCTGCTTTCAGCAAGATTCAGGTCAAGACCGAAACATATTGCTATTGCCTCCCATTTCTCAACAGGACAGGCTGAAGAGGATATTTTATTAAAAATACTGTTTTCTAAACCATATTCAGCACATATGGTTGCTGGACTTACGTTATTCTCTTTAAGATATAATTCTACAATATCCTGAAAGTTATCAGGATTACCATGTGATTCATACCATTCTTTACAAGCATCTCTGTCAGGGTCAGACTTCAAAGATAGGGTATTGAAAGCATATTTAGCACTTCCACGTTCTCTTACATAATGTACCTGTATAAAAGTTCTGGCTTCATCACAATATGTATCTAGTTTTTTATTGATTCCTTTATTGCCGAATTTAGAAAATATAGACAAAACTATCACCACTTTCTGTAATCTTTATGATTTAACTATGATATATGATACCACATTTTGAGAAAATATAAAAGAAGATAATAAAGTTGATTAATTATTAAAAAATTAGTATAATATGATACAAATGTCAAAAATAAGAAGGTTTACGGATAATGAATAGTTTGGTATCATGTGTTTTGATGTCAAATCATAATTAGATTATTTGTAAAGAGATATTTAGAAAAGGAGTGCCGGTTAAGGCAGTTGTGAATACAGATATGTCATTAAATTAAGCAGGAAAAATATTAGAAATTTTTGTATAATAGCTCATATTGACCATGGTAAATCTACACTTGCAGACAGAAATTATTGAGAAAACAGGTCTGCTTACAAGCAGGGAAATGCAGGCACAGGTGTTAGATAATATGGATTTAGAGCGCGAACGTGGAATCACCATAAAGTCCCAGGCGGTAAGAACTGTATACAAGGCAAAAGATGGTGAAGAATATATTTTCAATCTCATTGATACACCGGGACATGTTGACTTTAACTATGAGGTTTCAAGAAGCCTTGCAGCTTGTGACGGAGCAATTTTGGTAGTTGATGCAGCACAGGGTGTAGAAGCACAGACACTTGCCAATGTCTATATGGCACTTGACCATGACTTAGATGTAATGCCTGTAATTAATAAAATAGATTTACCAAGTGCAGAACCACAGAGGGTAATTGACGAAATAGAAGATGTAATCGGTATTGAAGCACAGGATGCACCGCTTATTTCAGCAAAGAACGGATTAAATATAGAAGATGTCTTAGAACAGATTGTTAATAAGATTCCAGCACCTAAGGGAGACAGTAATGCACCTTTAAAAGCATTGATATTTGACAGCATTTATGATTCTTATAAGGGGGTAATAGTATTCTTCAGAGTAATGGAAGGTACAGTTAAAGTCGGCACACAGGTAAATGATGGCAACAGGAGCAACAGCAAGTGTTGTAGAAGTTGGATACTTCGGAGCAGGGCAGTATATTCCGTGTGACGAATTATCAGCAGGAATGGTTGGATATCTCACAGCAAGTATTAAAAATGTTAAGGATACAACAGTGGGTGATACAATTACTGATGCAGATAATCCTTGTGATGAGGCATTACCAGGATATAAGAAAGTTAATTCTATGGTCTACTGTGGTCTCTATCCTGCTGATGGAGCAAAATATCCTGACCTTAGAGATGCACTTGAAAAGTTACAGTTAAATGATGCTTCACTTAATTTTGAACCGGAGACATCGATAGCACTTGGCTTTGGTTTCAGATGTGGTTTCTTAGGATTATTACATCTTGAGATAATTCAGGAAAGATTAGAAAGAGAATATAATCTTGACCTTGTTACGACAGCACCGGGAGTTGTGTATAAAGTATATAAAACAAATGGAGAAGTAATAGAACTTACTAATCCATCAAATCTTCCTGATGCATCAGAGATAGATTATATGGAAGAACCTGTGGTTAAAGCAGAGATAATGGTTACAACAGAATTTATTGGACCAATTATGGAACTATGCCAGGAGAGACGTGGCAATTATCTTGGAATGGAATATATCGAGGAAACAAGGGCATTACTTAAATATGAATTGCCATTAAATGAAATTATATATGATTTCTTTGATGCATTAAAATCAAGGTCAAGAGGTTACGCTTCATTTGACTATGAGATGAAAGGCTACGAGCGTTCAGAACTTGTTAAATTAGATATTCTTATTAACAAAGAGGAAGTCGATGCATTATCATTTATCGTACATGCGGGAACAGCATATGAGCGTGGAAGAAAAATGTGCGAAAAACTTAAAGAAGAGATACCAAGACAATTATTTGAGATACCTATTCAGGCTGCTATCGGAAGCAAGGTTATTGCGAGAGAAACAGTTAAAGCTATGAGAAAAGACGTTCTGGCTAAATGCTATGGTGGTGATATTTCAAGAAAGAAGAAGCTTCTTGAAAAACAGAAAGAGGGAAAGAAACGAATGAGACAGGTTGGAAATGTCGAGATACCACAGAAAGCATTTATGAGTGTACTTAAGTTAGACGAGTAAATAAGTGTTATGTATTAAATAATTGAATAAAATAATGTTATTGTTTATATAGAAAGAGGCAAAACAAATGTCGGCAGGAATATATATCCATATTCCGTTTTGCAAACAGAAGTGTCTCTATTGCGACTTTGTATCAGCGAAAGGTTGCGATAGAGATATGGAATTATATGAAGAAGCACTGCTTAAAGAAATTGAATCAACAGAGATAGATGAACCTGTTGATTCTGTTTTTTTTGGCGGAGGAACACCATCTGTTTATAAAGTGGAATATATAGAAGAAATTTTAAAAATTGTTTTCAGAAAATATAATATTGATAAGGATATAGCAGAAATAACTATTGAGGTTAATCCGGGAACAGTTGACTATGATAAGCTCAAAAGATACAGGGCAGCAGGAATTAACAGAATAAGTATAGGGCTACAGTCCGCTGATAATGAAGAATTAAAGCTGCTTGGAAGAATTCACACATATGAGAAATTCGTAGAAACTTATACAGAAGCAAGAAGAGCAGGTTTTAACAACATTAACATAGATTTAATGTCTGCAATTCCTTATCAGACAGTTAATTCATTTATGGAGACACTTAAGAAAGTCGTTAAACTTAATCCGGAGCACATCTCAGCATATAGTCTTATAATCGAAGAAGGTACGCCTTTTTATAATAAATATGGTGAAAACGGTGAGTTTAGCGATGCCATTCCAAGTGAAGAAACAGACAGGAAAATGTATCATATGACGAAAACGTTTCTAAAAGAAAATGGATATGAGAGATATGAGATTTCTAATTATTCGAAAAAAGGTTATGAATGTAAACATAATATTAAATATTGGAGCAGGGATAATTATTATGGCTTTGGTGTGGCAGCAGCTTCTCTTGTGAATAATTTAAGATATTCGAATATATCTGACAGGGATAAATATATAGATATTCTTTTAAGAAGAAAATTGGATAGAACTGATATAGAGAGGATAAATAATACAAATATAGATGAAATTCGTGATGAAATCTCAGAGGTTAATAAAGATGAACAGATAGAAGAATTTATGTTTCTGGGATTACGCAAAATGGAGGGAATCAGCTTAAAAGAATTCGAAAGAGTATCTGGAAAGACATTAAGAGAAGAATATGGCGAAATACCTGACAGGCTGATATCCGAGGGATTATGTGAAGTGGTTAGAATAGATGGAGATAAAGATGTAGAAGACATTCTGAAATATGTGGATAAAAATATAAGTAAAGAGATGTGTGGTGGAATAAAAGATAACGAAGAATACTTCAGGTTAACAGAGAGAGGGATTGATATAAGTAACAGTGTATTTGTGGAATTTATGAAATAGAATTAATTATGCTAAGCCTTAAAATACTAAGTCTTAAAATAATATAAAGTGCTTGTTATTTTTCTATCAGTTAAGTATAATTAAATTTAGTCGTAAAAAAGAAACGGAGGATTAAAAATGGGAGAAGTATACCATGAATATATGATAAAAAGAAAGCATACATTGATTGGAATGATGGTAAGAGTTCTGTTTATATTATTATGTGCGCTTTCAGTAGTATTATCAGCAGTTTTCGGACCGGTCGCATTTATCGTTGGTGTGGCTTTGGCATATGCTACAAGATATGTATTTCATATGACAGATATTGAATTCGAGTACCAGTATTTAAGTGGTGAATGTCAAGTTGATAAAATATGTGGTAAGATGAAGAGAAAAGGCTGTGGCAAGATTGAGATGGATAAAGTCGAGATAATCGCGCCGGAAGATTCAAAATTACTTGAGCCATATGAGAAACAGGTATATAAGCTTAGAGATTTCTCATCATTAGAGAAAAATGCCGACAGATATGTAGTATTTCAGAGAAACGATTCGACATTAATCAAAGTTATATTTGAACCAAATGAAGATATCATAAGAGAAATGAAGATGGCAGCACCAAGAAAAGTTAATATAAAAGGTGAAGAAAGACCATATTAGATATAGAGTTCTTAATGATAATTTAAGCTATATACAAGTTGTTATCAGTGGAAAAAATTAATAGCACAACTACTTGACAATACAAAGTAGCTGTGCTAAATTTATATCATACTACTTGATAATACAAAGTAGAAAGGCGATAGAACAATATGGAAGATACACAATTAATGAAAGGTATATTAGAAGGCTGTGTGCTGGCAGTTATTTCTAGCGGTGAAACATATGGCTACGAAATTTTACAGTCACTTAGCACATATGGATTTCAGAATTTAGGTGAGGGAACAATGTATCCCGTCCTTACCCGTTTAGAGAAGAAGGAATATATCTCCTGTAGGAGAGCAAAATCTCCATTAGGACCAATAAGAAAATACTACTCAATTACAGAGGAGGGAGAAGAGTATTTAAGAAATTTTAAAGAAAATTATGAAAGAATAACAAAATGTGCAAATGAAATATTAAATGTGAATGGAGAATAGTGCAAAGGAATTGTGCTGATGCACCAATTCTTTTATACGGCTATTTGTTTCGGAGCGAAAGCAAATAGCCTTTATGGCGATGAGAAATCACCTGTGAGAATTTATCATTGCCACTTTGCAACAAGTCGCTCAGAAATGAGGAATAGTATGAAACAATCATATATATTATTAGAAGATAAATTAAACAAAGAATATAAAGAAGTATTTGAAAGAATTGACATATATGGAAATACACATTTTATTGATAGTGATGTCCAAAGTGGAAAAATGATGGAATTACTTGATAGTATGTTAGAAGCACAGAATGATGGACAGAGCGTATCAGTAATCGTAGGAAATGACATAGATAAATTCTGCAAGGAATTCTATAGTGATTATACTGTCGAAAACCGTATAAGGGAAGTACCAGAAAGGCTGTTTAAATTAGCAGCGTTTCTTCTGATTGTAGAATTGATAGATTTTATCATAGGACTTACAGATGGAGAGGGAATATTAAGAAATACTGATTTGAGTCCGTATTTCATAGGAATTGCAGGAGGTATTATTGTTGATACCATAGTATTTCTTTTAATCAGACCCCTTATCGATAGATTTAAGAAGATAAAACCATTTTTCTGGAATCTGTGTATGGCTTTAATGGTCATTATTATGGTAATGTTTTTAATATTTATACCGACAGATGATAAATTTACAATGAATATAAAAAGTATTGTACCGATAGTTGTTACAACCGCATACATACTAATTTATCTGATATTCAGAATTATCATTAATTATAGAAAATATGGTACATTTAAGATTAGAACAAAGAAAAAGGAAAAAGCAGAAATAAGCTTCAGGGATGCAATAAATGAGGGGATGAACTTAGAAAATGAATTGCCAAGGGAATGGCTTAAGGGTTATAAGAAAAAAGTATGATAAGGCTGTAAAGAAAGGAAAAAACTCCTGTAAACGAGGCTCAGTATCTGGAGAATATTTCGAAGAAATGTGATGTAATACGAGTAACTAAACAAAATACATGTATCTTTGTTGGAATGACCGTAATTTTAATTTCAGGAATGTGGATAGCAGGACAATTTGAGTCTGTTTCAGATGGACTTATATACTCAGGACTTATGTGTGTGATTGAGGGAGGATTACTCAGATTTTTTAAATAAATCAGCCAAAGAAACAGATAGAATATATAAAAATATGATTATAGAAATGCAGGAAAAAAATATTACGTTAGAAGAGTATGTTGAAAGTTTGAAATAGAGAATTTAAAAATTTCAAAGATGATAGTCTAAATAATAATTATATGATTTGAAGTTTGTAAAAATGAATTGACTTAATGGAAACAACTTGCTATAATTGTGTTTAGTGGGAAAAGTGCGACTATTTTTAGCACTTTCCCAAGGTCGTATTATTGAAAGCATTTATTGCTTTTTAGTAATAAACGAAGTAAATTTTTAGGAGGAATTGACAAATGGCAAACAAATGGGTATACACCTTCAAAGAAGGTAACATGACCATGCGTAACTTACTTGGTGGTAAGGGCGCTAACCTTGCAGAAATGACAGAAATCGGGCTTCCAGTACCTCAGGGCTTCACAATCACAACAGAAGCTTGTACACAGTACTATGAAGATGGTAGAAAAATCAATGACGAAATCATGGCACAGACTATGGACGGAGTTAAGTGGATGGAAGAAGTAAACGGAAAGAAATTCGGTGATCTTCAGAACCCACTTCTTGTATCAGTTCGTTCTGGTGCAAGAGCATCTATGCCAGGTATGATGGATACAATTCTTAACCTTGGTCTTAATGACGAAGTAGTAGAAGCTATGATCAAAGGTAATGATGATCCAGCATTTGCTCGTTTCGTATATGATTCATACAGAAGATTTATTCAGATGTTCTCAGACGTTGTTATGGAAGTTGGTAAGAAATACTTCGAACAGCTTATTGATGAGATGAAGGAAAAGAAAGGTGTTAAATACGACGTAGATCTTACAGCAGATGATCTTAAAGAATTAGCACAGCAGTTCAAAGCTGAATACAAGAAACAGTTAGGTGAAGATTTCCCTTCAGATCCAGTAGAACAGTTAAAATTAGCTATCGAAGCTGTATTTAAATCATGGGATAATCCACGTGCTAACGTATACAGAAGAGATAATGATATTCCTTATTCTTGGGGTACAGCAGTTAACGTAATGCCTATGGTATTCGGTAACTTAAATAATGAATCTGGTACAGGTGTTGCATTTACTCGTGATCCTGCTACAGGTGAGAACAAACTTATGGGTGAGTTCCTTATCAATGCACAGGGTGAAGACGTAGTTGCAGGTGTTCGTACACCAATGCCTATCGCTCAGATGGAACAGGAATTCCCAGAAGCATATGCTGACTTCATCAAAGTATGTGATATCCTTGAGAATCACTACCATGATATGCAGGATATGGAATTCACAGTTGAAAATAAGAAATTATATATGTTACAGTGTAGAAATGGTAAGAGAACAGCTCCAGCTGCATTAAAGATTGCTTGTGACCTTGTTGATGAAGGACATAAGACAGAAGAAGAAGCTGTATTAATGATTGATCCACGTAACTTAGATACATTATTACATCCACAGTTTGATGCTGCTGCACTTAAGGCTGCTACACCACTTGGAAAAGGTCTTGGTGCTTCACCAGGTGCTGCTTGTGGTAAAGTTGTATTTACAGCTGCTGATGCTGAAGAATGGGCTGCAAGAGGAGAAAAAGTAGTTCTTGTTCGTCTTGAAACATCTCCAGAAGATATCACAGGTATGAAAGCTGCTCAGGGTATCTTAACAGTTCGTGGTGGTATGACATCACATGCTGCTGTTGTTGCTCGTGGTATGGGTACATGCTGTGTATCTGGTTGTGGCGACATCAATATGGATGAAGAAAATAAGAAATTCACATTAGCTGGTCAGACATTTACAGAAGGATCAGAAATCTCTATCGATGGTACAACAGGTAACATTTATGCAGGTATTATCCCAACTAAAGATGCTGAAATCGCAGGTGAGTTCGGACGTGTTATGGCTTGGGCAGATAAGTACAGAACACTTAAAGTTAGAACTAATGCAGATACACCAGCAGATGCTAAGAAAGCTCGTGAACTTGGTGCAGAAGGTATCGGTCTTTGCCGTACAGAGCATATGTTCTTCGAAGAAGACAGAATTGCAGCATTCAGAGAAATGATTTGTTCAGATACAGTAGAAGAAAGAGAAGCAGCTCTTGATAAGATTCTTCCATATCAGCAGGGAGATTTCAAGGCTCTCTATGAAGCACTTGAAGGTAACCCAGTTACAATCAGATTCCTTGATCCACCTCTTCATGAATTCGTTCCAACAGAAGAAGAAGATATCAAGAAACTTGCAGCTGCTCAGGGTAAATCAGTAGAAGACATCAAAGCTATTATCGCTTCACTTCATGAATTTAACCCAATGATGGGTCACAGAGGATGCCGTCTTGCAGTAACATATCCTGAAATTGCTAAGATGCAGACAAAAGCTGTTATCCGTGCAGCTATCGAAGTTAAACAGGCACATCCAGATTGGAATGTTAAACCTGAAATTATGATTCCACTTGTTTGTGAAGTTAAGGAATTAAAATATGTTAAGAAAGTTGTTGTTGAGACAGCAGATGCTGAGATTAAAGCAGCAGGTGTTACTCTTGAATACGAAGTAGGTACAATGATCGAAATTCCTAGAGCAGCTCTTACAGCTGATGAAATCGCTAAGGAAGCTGACTTCTTCTGCTTCGGTACAAACGATTTAACACAGATGACATTTGGATTCTCAAGAGATGATGCTGGTAAGTTCTTAGATGCTTATTATGATAAAAAGATTTTTGAAAATGATCCATTTGCTAAACTTGACCAGACAGGTGTTGGTAAGTTAATGGAAACAGCTATCAAACTTGGTAAACCAGTTAATCCAAAACTTCACGTTGGTATCTGTGGAGAACATGGTGGAGATCCTTCATCAGTTGAATTCTGCCACAAGATTGGTCTTGATTATGTATCTTGCTCACCATTCCGTGTACCAATCGCAAGATTAGCAGCAGCACAGGCAGCTATCACAAATAAATAATCAATTCCTAATTAGAAGTTAATATTTAATTAGATTATTAAACTCCAGATTATGTTCAATAAGAATGTGGTCTGGAGTTTTTTGTGAGTATAAATATTCCATAAGGGAAACATTAACTATTCTATTATCTGTATAATAACACTTTATTTTTATGAAATATAGTTTATAAATTTTTAATATAAAATGTTATGAAATGGAGACATATATACCAATGTATAATGAAAATGATAAAACTGATTTAACAGGTACAGAAAGTGAAACCACAGAAATAATGATAATTCATCTGGTACTTATGGTGGTTCATTTAAAGACTATACCTATTCTACATATGATTATAGCAGCTTCTATGATGAGAATTATAGTAACTCTTATGATAAGACAAATAATACAACAGACAATTCAGAAAGCCAGAATTCTTATAATCCTACTGTAGATGAATTAGATGACAATAAAGTTTCAGAGACGTTGTCAGATGATTCAGATTCTATTGATGTCATTTAAAATTTTCGATAATTTAAACTCAGTTGACTCTTTTGAGGCTCTTGATTGTACAAATTCTGTTAATACATTTAATAGCACATCAAATAACCTGAATAATTCTACAAATAACTCTCAGCAGACACTTCCACCAGATGAGGATGCAACTATTTATCTTGATGATTTTTGGAATGAAGCAGTGAATTATAATAATTCTCTTAGCAATTCACAAAAAAGACAAAATAAGTATAAGAGATTAAATATTCCGGGAGTGACCATTATATCTATAGGTATTCTGTCGATGGTACTTATAGCTATAGGTGCGATATGTGGCGGGAATGTGGAATATATTCTTACTGGTGTCGGTCCGGTAATGTTTGTTCTAGCACTCATGTCTGCTATTATATTGGATACTTTCACAAAAATACAAAATGTCTATTTTCATAATTAACCCTGATTTTCTACAGAATGAGATTCCGTCACAAAATATTGACCTATACCTTAATCTCACAGGGAAAAAAAGTTTTAGAGCCCAGCGGTCGTATTGTTTAACTGCTCCATCAGTTAATGAAAGGCCTAAAGTATTATGTGTAAAATATGCTTTGCTTACGGTTTTAACTGTTTTTGCCATTGGAAATATAATTTCATATATTAAATATGGTCCTCAATGGTCTGATATTCTTGCATTAGATGCTGTTTTATTATTTCCGTGTATCGGAATATGTATGTTTTACATTGTTATTGAACAGCAACTACAACAGAAATCGGGTTATTATGATGAAACTGTTGATGCCGTATGTGTTGAGGTTGATTCACGTATTAGCAGAAATCGTGTCGGCAGTGGACATTCTACCAGAGTATATAGACCTATTTTATATACCAGATGTAAAAATGGACATAAATATATTTTAATGAATAACGTGTATACTAATACACATATTCCGTATATAGGAGAGGTTTATAAGCTTAAAGTTAATAGCAGGAATCCATTATGTTATGTGCAGTTAGAATCAACTTTCAGGAATGCATTTTTTGTTTCAGTTTTATAGTATGAGACTCTTAGCGGTTTAGGTTATATATTTGTACTTTTTAATGCAACATTCTAAAATTAGTATATATTTATTTCAATAGGTACTTAGATTAAAAGCCTGTATTGTCTTTAATTGACATACAGGCTTTTAATTTGTTAGGAATCTTTTTCAAAGGTTCTGTTATTTAAATCTGAAATCGTTATTAGCAAGTGAGATAGAAAGTTATGAAATAAAGAGCGAATACAACAGCAGTAAATACCAGGCTGCAAATAATGCGTACATACTTGCAACAAAAAATATTTAGAATTATAGATATAATAAATATTTTAACGTCTATATAGACAATGACATATTACAGAACCGACACTATCGAGACAATTTATGCAGTTTGAGGAAGAGATAGCAGGCGATTACACAGCGTTATAGTTTAAA
>OKWC01000117.1_pt1 | contig 15451 bp, 14 predicted proteins | sample 1606971 | NCBI WGS metagenome assembly OKWC01 (sample SAMN04414076, study PRJEB24778) | human gut metagenome | material: faecal | host: Homo sapiens
TGATATTGACCTGTTTGGGGGGGCTGCTGGGCTTATGTTGGGTCTGGACGATATTGATAGCCGGACGAATTGGGTGTTTACTTTGTTTGAGCGTTACGGAAATTCCGCTCCTGAAGGAGTAGATACAATCGTCAGTTTTGATATGCTGTTCTCTCCATGGATTTTCTGTGCAGGTTTTATCGTTTGTCTTTTGCTGAATTTATTCTCTGCATTATGGCCGGCGTGGAAGGCACTGGGTAAGGATATCGTTTATTCATTGAATCAGAAGAAATAAAAGGAGGGGGATGCGATGCTACATTTGATAGGTAAGAATTTATGGGCACGCCGATACCGCAATGGCTGGTTGTTGGCAGAGTTGATCATTGTATCTATGGTGATATGGGTACTGACTGACCCGATTGTGGTGACTACCCACGACAGGGGGCTGCCTACCGGTATCACAGAGGAAGGAATGTACAGACTGAATCTTGCTGCTGTCTCTTCCAAATCAGCGCGTTTTGAAGCAGGGGAAGACACTCCGGAGGCACGTGCTGCCAATGTACGACGGATTCTTTCGCGCATTCGCGACTATGAAGATGTGCGGTATGCAACTTTGCAGTTTAGAGACGTCGGTCCGTTTTGTTCCAGTTCATGGAGCCGTTCGTTAAATACGGACTCTTTACATTATTATCCCTATATGGTGATGTTCTTTGAGCCTCAGAGCCAGTTTTTCAGCACATTTGGATTTGAGGAAGTGGAAGGGCAGACTAACGAAGAACTGGACCGTATGCCTTTTGAAAATAAAGAAGTCGTTATGACCGTAGATCCTGTACCGGGAGTCGTTTCATTGGGCTATCGCTATGTTGATTTTAAAACGGATACCTTGAACTGGATTATAAAAGCAACCATCGGTAAACTACGTATGCGCAATGGCATGCAGCCGCAGAATGTATTGGCCGAGCCTCAACAGTTGGAAAAATTCGAAATACCGGAAGAGGTATGTATCGTTTTCCGTACTAAACCGGCTATAAACGAAACGCAATTTATGCAGCATTTCAGACCATGGGCGGAGAAAGAGTTGCGTGTGGGTAATCTATATATGCGTAGTGTGAAGAGTTATCATGAAGTAATAGCGGACAATGATGAAGAGAATACGGTGAATTATACTTATCGTGTGAATTTACTGATGGGAGGATTCTTCCTGATCAGTTTATGTTTAGGAGTTTCCGGTACCTTTTGGATGCAGACACGCAACCGTCGGGAGGAAGTGGGTATCATGAAAAGTTTCGGTGCCCGGTCTGTCTATATCATCCGTATGTTGCTGGGCGAAGGGATAGTGCTTTCTACGCTGGCTACTTTGACCGGTTGTCTTATTTATTTGCAATATGCCTTGAAAGAAGGGCTTTATACCAATATGTGGAATGAACAGGAAATACTTCCCATTTATTGGGTGAATAGATTCCCGCTTCATTTTTTAGGAGTGTCACTGATTGTATGGATTATCTTGCTGATTGTGGTCAGTATAGGCATTTATATTCCTGCACGCAGCATCAGCCGCATAACTCCGGTGGATGCATTGCGGGATGAGTAGGATTAAGATTTAAAAAAAAAAAAAAAAAAAAAATGATAAACGGCTGTAAACCGGTCTGTTTATAGGTGTATGGATTTTGAGATAACTAGTATGAGATAAGATTAACAATTTAAATACGAAACGATTATGGCAATGATTAAATTAACCGGTATCAATAAAATCTACCGTACGAATGAGATTGAAACATTAGCGCTGGAAAATGTAAATTTGGATGTGGCTAAAGGGGAGTTTGTCAGCATTATGGGTCCTTCCGGTTGCGGCAAGTCTACCTTGCTGAATATTATGGGGCTGCTGGACGCTCCCAGCAGTGGAAAGATTGAAATAAACGGCACGTCTGTAGAAAGCATGAAGGACAAGGAACTGGCTGCTTTCCGTAACAAGACCTTGGGCTTTGTATTCCAGTCGTTCCACCTGATTAATTCGCTGAATGTGATTGACAATGTGGAGTTGCCTTTGCTCTATAGAAAGATGGCTGCCAAGGAGCGTACCCGTCTGGCAAAAGAAGTGTTGGATCGTGTCGGTTTAAGTCATCGTATGCGGCACATGCCCACACAGCTTTCCGGAGGACAGTGCCAGCGTGTAGCGATAGCCCGTGCTATTGTGGGTTTTTCTGAAATTATTCTTGCGGATGAGCCTACCGGTAATCTGGACTCAAAGATGGGTGCAGAGGTCATGGAATTGTTGCATAAATTAAATAAAGAGGATGGACGGACCATTGTGATGGTAACCCATAATGAAGAACAAGCCAAACAGACTTCCAGAACCATTCGTTTCTTTGATGGGCGTCAGGTGCAATAACTACTGATTACTATGAAAAGGAATTTATTAAGAAATAACAGAGATGATTAAACAGTATTTTAAGCAAGCTTTGGCGCAACTTCGCCAGCATCCGCTTATCAGTGTCATCAGCATTGCAGGAACTGCTCTTAGCATTTTCCTTATTATGTTGGTAGTGATGCTACAACAAGTGAAGGTCGCTCCTTTTTCTCCCGAGTCAAACCGGAATCGTTTTCTGCATGTGCATTATATGAGCATAAGTCATAAGGATTGGGGGGACGGAACAAGTAACGGACCGATGAGCGTGCGGACGGCGCGTGAGGTATATAAATCATTGAAAACCCCTGAAGCTGTCACTATTTATTGCAGTATGCCGGTATCGACTCCTGTTTCATTACCCGCTATGCCGGCTATTGGAGCGGATGTGCGGGAAACGGATGATACTTTTTTTAAAGTGTTTCGATTTTCGTTTTGTGAATGGAAAACCATACGATGAAGCTACTTTCAATGCGGGCACTCCTGTGGCTGTGATTACTGAGAGCATATCGCGGGCTTTGTTTGGTTCCACAGAATCTGCGGGCAAAGAGTTTTTGTTGAATCATGCTCCCTATCGTGTGGTAGGGGTAGTGAAAGATGTATCTACTCTTGCCGATGCTTCTTATGGCCAAGTATGGATTCCCTTTACTTCGACGGATTTGCCTAATGATACGTGGAGTGACCAGCACATGGGGATGATGAGTGTCACTATTTTGGCTCGAAGCATGATGATTTTGGAGAATCCGTGCTGAAGCCAAGCGGCGTATGAGTGAGTATAATTCTATTCTTGCCGATCAGGGGTATACGTTGATAGACCGTAACCGACCATATGATCAGGAAACTCAGTCTATTTCATTTGCAGCTAACTTGGAGCCGGATTTGAAGTCGGCTCGTCGTGAACGTGCTATCATTTTTATCATTCTGTTGTTAGTACCTGCTATAAATCTGAGCAGTATGACGCAAAGCCGATTGCGCCAACGTGTGGCGGAAATAGGAGTACGCCGTGCTTTTGGGAGCACCCGCATGGAAATGGTTGGACAAATAATCATGGAAAACCTGGTCGTGACTTTGTTGGCTGGTGCCGTAGGTTTGTTTATCAGTATTGTTATGGCTTATTTAGGTACCGATATCCTGTTTGCACAGCCTTATAGTGCGACATTGAATGCCCCTACAGTTGATTCCAGTATTTTATTGCACCCTTCCACTTTCCTTTATGCGTTGTTGTTTTGCTTTGTTTTGAATTTGCTGAGTAGCGGCATTCCTGCTTGGAGGGCTTCAAGGACTAGCATTGTCAATGCGCTGGGAGGAAGGATTCACTAAGGTGATAACGAATTAAAAGTAAAGAATCAAGATGAATAAGAAACTATTTACTCAGATAAAAAATGAATGGCGGTCTAATCTTTGGCTTGTCACCGAATTATTGTTGGTAAGTGTCGTTTTATGGTATATTGTGGACTATATGTATGTGCAGACCTCAATTTATAATGAACCACGGGGATTTGATATTTCTCATTGCTATTTGGTGCAAATGGGACGTCTTACGGACAAAAGTCCAGACTTTATTCCCAATCAGACAGACGAGGAAAAGCGGCAGGATATCAAGGAACTTCTAAGTCGTCTTCAGCATAGACCGGATATAGAGGCAGCCGGATTAGGACAAAATTCTTACCCGTATAATGGCAGTAACAGCAGTGCGTCAGTGGTGTATGATACGTTACGTTCGCGGGATGGACTATACGCAGATTGGTGTCTCCCGATTTTGTCCGTGTGTTCCGTTATCGTGGCACCCGTGGGGAGACCCCTGAACAACTGGCTGAGATGCTGAAACATCCGAAGAATTTCTTAGCTTCAGATAATCTTTATAAACGGCGCTATGGATGTGATTTGACTTCATTGGTAGACAAACAATTTTATTTGTTCGGGGATACAACAAATACATATAATTTAGCGGCTTCTTTGCAGGTTGTGCGTTATGGGGATTATTTTGAGGCATGGAACAGTTACTGCATGGTGGCTCCTATGCCGGAAGAATGGTATGATTTGGGCACGGAGCTTTGTGTACGCGTAAAAGAGGATCAAGATCGTGATTTTATAGCCCGTTTGAAAGCGGATAGTGAGAAACTGTATCGCGTGGGCAATGTGTTTATCGCGGATGTGCGTTCTTTTACCGATATCCGTCGTAACTTTCAGCAGTCACATACGAATGCCTGGAACAGTTACCTTTTCGGAATGGGTTTCTTGTTGTTGAATATATTCTTGGGATTGCTAGGTACTTTCTGGTTCCGTACTCAGCAACGACGTGGGGAGATTGCATTGATGAAATCATTGGGTGGAACAGATCATAGTATCTTTGTCCGTCAGTTGGCAGAGGGATTGATATTATTGGCGGTGGCCACAATTCCTGCGATTTTTATTGATTGGAATCTGGCAAATAGTGAATTGAATGCTTGGATGAATGGCACTACTATTGAAGGTGGACGTTTCATAATAACAGTTCTTATTTCCTTTATTTTGATTGCATTGATGATTGTAGTAGGCATTTGGATTCCCGCACGTAAGGCTATGAAAGTTCAGCCGGCGGAAGCATTGCATAATGAGTAATCTCTTTTTTGTTAAAAGGTTTTAGAGCATAGCACAAACATGATAAAACTATATATTAAACAGGCTTTTTACCAACTTCGTGAGAATAGGCTCATCAGCTTGGTTTCTATCATAGGAACGGCATTGGCTATTTGTATGATCATGGTCATTGTCCTGGTGTTGGAAGTACGCATTACGGATTGTGTGCCCGAGGTGAACCGTTCACGTTCTCTTTATATGAAAGCGATGTCTATTCATCAGAAAGGAGATACCAGTGATAATTCATCAAACGGCTGTATGTCACTCACAGTGGCTAAAGAGTGTTTTAAGGCACTTACTGTTCCTGAGGCGGTAACTATAGTGTCTACAGGAGGCAGGATGCGTATTTCTGTACCTGCTGGAAAAATGATGACAGTGGATAACCTTGAAACTGACGATACCTTTTGGAAAGTGTTCTCTTTTGATTTTATTGCCGGAAAGCCGTTTACGGCTGCCGATAGTGAAAGCGGACTTCCTAAGGTTGTACTTAGTGCTTCTGTGGCCCGGAATTTGTTTGGTACGGTAGAAGCGGTAGGACGTACGGTCCAACTCAACTTGGCCGATTATACGGTAGTGGGTGTTGTGAAAGATGTATCCAAACTGGCTGTTTCTTCTTATGCGCAGATTTGGATACCTTTCAATTCAACAGAAATAGCCAGGAAGTGCTGGTATGACAATGCGATGGGAACTTTTCGTGTGGTCATTCTGGCACATTCGGAGAAAGATTTTCCTGCCATCAGAGAAGAGGCGGAACGCCTGCGTCAGAAATTCAATGACGGATTGCAGGATTCCGAAATTTTTTATCGTGGACAACCCGATGATCGTTTCTCTTTTATCTTTCGTCACTGGGGAAGAGAGTTACAGGCGAAGGAAGCTTATTTGCACTACCTGTTGGTGATTGTTATTTTATTGCTGGTACCGGCTATAAATTTGAGTAGCATGACTTTGTCCCGTATGCGGAAGCGCATGTCGGAAATAGGGGTGAGGAAGGCATTTGGTGCTACTGCCAATGTCTTGTTGAGGCAAGTGTTTTATGAAAATTTATTATTGACGCTCATAGCCGGAGCAGTAGGAATGCTTTTCAGTTATGCATGTACTTTTTTATTGAATGATTTCTTATTTTCCAATAGCGAGAACCGTGCCCAAATAGGAGAAACCAGTCTTTCGGCAGATATGTTGTTCAGTCCCTGGATATTCTTGGCCGCATTCATTTTCTGCCTGCTCTTGAATTTGCTGTCAGCGTGCATCCCTGCCTGGAGGGCATCGCGCATGAATATTACGGACGCTTTAAACCAACGTTAGATCATGAACAGGAATTTATTGAAACAGATATGGAACGAGCGCCGCAGCAATGCGTTTCTGTGGATGGAACTTTTTGTGGTGTTTGTCATATTATGGTATATTGTGGATGTGGTATATGTCACATTGAGCATCTATAATTTGCCGATGGGCTTTGATATAGAAAATACGTATGTTCTTCGTTTTGAGCGGATGACTTCGAAGGCGGCTGCTTATCAGCCTGGCCGTACTATGAAAGAAGATGTTGCCGATTTGCATGAAATTGTAAACAGGCTTGCGCATCGTCCGGATGTGGAAGCAGTCAGCCTCTCGCAAAACTGTATACCTTATAATGACGGTGCAAACAGTTTTTCATTTTATCTGGATACAGTTCCGGTACGTAGTTTGAAACGATGGATAACTCCGGAGTATTTTAATGTATTCCGTTATCGCAATATAGACGGTTCGGGTAGTGAAAGCCTTGCTGAGGCACTGACACCGTCCGGCATGGTCTTATCTGTGAATATTGCCGATGTTTATCAGGATGCACCTTGGCATGGTAAGGAACTTTTAGGGCGTAGGGTGCCTGTTTGGCGGAATGAGCCGGAGGCGGAGCATCTTTCTATAGCTGCTCTTACCGAGCCGGTCCGTTATGACCATTTTACAGCTCCGGATGATTACGGCTCCCGTTATGCTGCTGTGTACCTGACAGATGAGGCGTTGGAATCCTTAGGTGAGACGGTTTATATAGAAGTTTGCCTGCGTGTTCGTGAGGGACAGAATGATGGATTCATAGACCGTTTGATAGTGGATGCCGACCGTCAATATCAGGTGGGCAATCTATATCTTTTGGATATAACTCCTTTGAGTGATGTACGCACAGCTTATGAAACGGATTCGGTGAATGAGTTGAATACGCAATTTTGTATCATATTTTTCTTATTGCTGAATATCTTTCTAGGCATTATCGGAACTTTCTGGTTCCGGACACAGCATCGGCGTGCCGAAATAGCGTTGCGTATGGCTTTAGGATCTACCCGTTGGGGAATCTGCGGTCGTCTGATGGGGGAAGGAGTCTTGTTATTGCTGATATCTGCTATTCCTGCATTGGTTGTGGCGTGGAATTTGGGATATGCCGAACTGGTGGAAGTTACACGTATGCCTTTTACGGCAGGTCGTTTTGCGATTACGGTTCTGGGCACTTTTATTCTGATTGCTGGAATGATTGTCATTGGAATAGGATACCCTGCCCGTCGTGCCATGAGTATCGAACCGGCTGAGGCATTACATGAAGAATAAATAAAATGAAGAGATAAAACGAATGAAACAGCTATTATTACAAGCATTTAATCTGATACGGCAGAATCCTTTTTATGCTACAATCAGTATTATAGGAACAGCTGTCACTATCGCTTTTGTTATGGTAGTAGTGATGATTTATGACTTCCGTACAATGGATATGGCTCCGGAAAGTGATCGGAGCGATATGATGTATACAGGTTCGGGAATGACCTATCGTAAGCTGGATCATACCAACCAGAACAGCGGTATGGGACGCAAGGCTTTTGAAGCATTGTTTTCAGAGCTTCCTGGTGTAAAAGAGGTTACTTGGTATCGTGGCGTTTCCAAGACCCCTTGTAACTTGTCCGCTTCGAATGAGATATTCAACTATTATGTGCGGCCTGTGGCTGATAACTGGTTTAAGTTCTTTGATTATGAATTTATAGCGGGACGTCCTTTCACACAAGAGGAGTATGATGCCCGTCGGTGGGTCAGTGTGATAACCGAGCGTATGGCCTTGCAGCTTTTCGGCACGACGGATGTGGTAGGAAAAGAATATCAAAGTAATTTTTTTCCTACTAAAGTGGTAGGCGTGGTGAAAGATGTCAATGCTATTTTCCAGACAGCATACGCTGATGCTTTTGTTCCTTTCTCATTGGAAAATGAAGACTATTATGCTACTTGGACAGGGGGCTTGGGAGGAATCCGTCTGGGATTGCTCAAACTGCTGCTGGATACTCGTCCTGCAGAGGTACGGACTGAAGTACAGCATCGGCAGGATCGTTTGAATAGTTCAACGGCAGAATATGCTTTCGAGATGAACGAACTCTATACTCATACGGAATACACCTTTTTTCGTGGAAAAGATATTAGTGCACCGTTGGTTTACAGTATGTTATTGATGGTCTTGCTGATTGTTCCTGCTATTAATATCTCAGGTATGACCAATGCCCGAATGCAGGAGCGTGTGACAGAAATTGCAGTTCGCAAGGCGTATGGCGCATCACGTATTTCCATTATGGTGAGGTTGTTTTTAGAGAATCTGCTTACGGTCTTTTTGGGTGGAATTTTAGGATATCTGTTTTCGTGTGTTTTGGTTTGGCTGGGACGTGTATGGTTGTTTGGTAGCGGCGAGGTAGAATTATCAGGTATCAGTCTGGATGGAGGTTTGTTGTTGCATCCTGCTTTATTTGTGTTGGTTTTCGGCGTATGTGTTGTTTTTAATTTATTGTCGGTATTGATTCCGGTATGGATGGTCACACATCGTAATATTGCAACTACCATTAAAGGAGAATAGGAGGAAAGGAAAAATGATAAAGAGTTTATTCAGACAAATGTGGAACCAAAGGCACGCTAATGTATGGGTGTGGGTTGAATTGGTTGTTGTTCTTGTCTTGCTATGGTACAGCATCGATCTGGTTTATAATTATGAGGTTGCTGCCCGTCAGTCTAAAGGATATGACACGGAGAATGTTTTTGATATTCAACTGAATATTAAGCCGGTTTTGCAAAATGATTCTGTATTAATGAGTCATTCTGCTGAATATTTGGAGCAAATCTATCATTTGATCCAACAATATCAAGGGGTGGAGGAAGCTTGTTTTTATTATGGGACAATACCTTATACGGGAAATAATATGTATGAGGGATATGCTCCGCATTCGGATTCGACTCATGTGGTAGGCTGTTTCATCCGTTATGTCAGCCCTACTTATTTCAAGGTATTTCGCTTGCAGCCATTATCAGGTTCATTTGAGGCGGAGCGTTGGGACAAGAATGAATACCCCATGCCGGTGTTGATGAGTGAAACGTTAAGTGATTCCTTGTTTAGCGGACGCAATGGAGTAGGGGAAACTTGTTTCAATCCTTATTTCCTGAATAGTGTGCAGCCGGAAACTAATTATAAGGTAATGGCGGTACTTCCTGCTCATAAGACCGATGAGTACGAGCGTTACGAACCTTTTATTTATCTTCCCAGTTCGCCGCTGACTTATTGGCATCACATTGCGGTGCGTGTGGCTTCTAATTCCATACCGGGATTTACCGAACGTTTTATGCAGGATATGCAAGGGAAATTATCTATCGGCCCTTATTACTTATACGATATAAATTCGTATGGCGATATGAAGGAAGCTTTCGATATAGAGCAAGGAACGGTGAATTATCTGAATACTACCTATGCCGTTATCCTTTTCTTTGTTTTCAATATATTTTTAGGGATGCTGGGTACTTTCTGGTTTCGGACTCGTAAAAACCGAAGTGAGATAGCTTTGCGTATGGCACTAGGTTGCAGTAGGATGAATGTATTTGGTTATTATGTACTTGAGGGCATCCTTCTCTTGGTTTCGGCTGCCATTCCCGCTGTTTTTGTTTGTGCGAATATGCAGATGGCGGATCTTACTGTGCATACATTAATGGAACCTGCTTGGGGACGTTTTTTTGCTTTGTTTTGTGTCGGCCATGCTGTTGTTGGGGATAATAATTTTGCTCGGCATTTATTTCCCCGCCCGGAAAGCGATGAGGATTGAGCCTGCAGACGCGTTGCATAATGAATAATGTTATTTCATTGTCACATGATCAGCAGTGTTCGTATATGAATGGAGTGTCCGATTTCGGACACTCCATTTTTGTTGTAAGGTGTTATAAAACAGTGAAATAGTTTTTTGGCATACCATTTGCCTTACCTTTGATAAAAAGAATAATAACGCAATGAAAAAACAAGTAATATCTCTATTTTTAGCCTTTGGCATATCGTTGGTTGCCGGAGCGCAGCCACAAGAAAAGCGACGTGCCATCACTTTGGAGGAAGCCATTACTATTGCCCGTGTGCAAAGTGTAGATGCGGCCGTAGCTTTAAACGAGCTGAAAACTGCTTATTGGGAATATCGTACTTTCCGTGCGGATTTGCTTCCGGAAATGAATTTTGAAGCCACTATTCCCAGCTATAATAAGAAGTATAATTCTTATCAGCAGGATAACGGTGCTTATACATTTGTACGTAATAATTATATGGAAATGAATGGTGAAGTTTCCATCGATCAGAATATTTGGTTGACCGGTGGTAAACTCTCATTGAATACCTCTCTTGATTTCTTGAAACAACTGGATGGAGATAAATCAAAACGATATATGTCTGTTCCTGTGGCATTGACTTTGGAACAACCTATTTTCGGAGTGAATACAATTAAATGGAACCGCCGCATCGAACCGGTGAGATACGCTGAAGCTAAAGCCGCATTTCTTACTGCAACCGAAGAGGTAACCATGACTACTATCAATTATTTTTTCAATTTGTTGCTGGCCAAGGAAAATGTAGGCATTGCCCGACAGAATCTGAAGAATGCAGATAAACTGTATGAAGTGGCTAAGGCAAAGCGTAGCATGGGGCAGATCAGTGAAAATGATTTGTTGCAATTGGAACTGAATGTATTGAATGCCCGTTCTACGTTGACTGAAAATGAAAGCAACTTGAAAAGTAATATGTTCAAACTCCGTTCATTTCTGGCATTAGGAGAGGATGAGGAACTGGAGCCGGTTGTTCCCGAAACGATTCCGACTGTTTTGCTGAACTATCCGGATGTTTTGGACAAAGCACTTGCCAATAATTCATTTGCACATAATATTCGTCGCCGCCAGTTGGAAGCAGATTTTGAAGTGGCTAAGGCGAAAGGTAATTTACGTGAAATCAAGCTCTATGCACAGGTAGGTTTTACAGGAACAGACAATGAATTTAATAGTGCATACCGCCGTTTGAAAGACAACCAGATTGTGGAAGTCGGTTTTAAGATTCCTATTCTTGACTGGGGAAAACGTCGTGGTCAGGTAAAGATAGCTCAAAGTAACCGCGATGTGACCGAAAGCAAGTTACGTCAGGAAACCATGAATTTCAATCAGAATCTGTTTATCCTTGTAGAACAGTTCAATAATCAGCAGGCCCAGTTGCAGATAGCAGACGATGCGGACAAGATTGCCCAGAAACGTTACAGTACCAATGTGGAAACCTTCATGGTTGGTAAAATCTCGACATTGGATTTGAATGACTCCCAGACAAAGAAAGATGAGGCTCGTCAGAAGCATATCAATGAGTTGTTCTATTATTGGTACTATTATTACCAGTTGCGCAGCTTGACATTGTGGGATTTCAATACCAATACTAATATTGATGCCGATTTCGAAAAGATTATCAAACAATAGGATTTTTACTATTCAATTCTGTTTGAATATAAAATGGGGTTGTCTTTGTACTTATTAAAATAATAATTTCTACATTTGCAGCAGTATGATATTAATTATAGACGATGACAGTGCCATTCGTTCTTCTCTGAGCTTTATGCTAAAAAGGGCGAAATATGATGTGCAGGCCGTACCGGGTCCCAAAGAGGCTATTGAAATAGTCCGTTCGGTTGCACCCCAGTTAATCTTGATGGATATGAACTTCACCCTGTCCACCAGTGGTGAAGAAGGATTGACGCTTTTGAAACAGGTCAAAGTGTTCCGGCCCGATGTTCCCGTTATATTGATGACGGCATGGGGAAGTATCCAGCTTGCCGTGCAAGGGATGCAGGCAGGTGCATTCGACTTTATTACCAAACCTTGGAACAACGTAGCGTTGATGCAAAGGATAGAAACTGCTTTGGAGCTGACTTCACAAGATAAGAAAGCAGCGGTTCCGGTGGAAGATAATGACGGCTTCAACCGTAGCCATATCATTGGAAAGAGTAAGGCACTGATGGATGTGCTGGCCACGATCAAGCGGATAGCGCGTACCAACGCATCGGTCTTGATTACCGGTGAAAGTGGTACAGGTAAGGAGTTGATAGCCGAAGCGGTGCATTTGAACAGTTCCCGTAGCAAGAAACCTTTTGTGAAAGTGAATTTGGGAGGTATTTCTCATACTTTGTTCGAGAGTGAAATGTTCGGTCATAAGAAAGGTGCGTTTACGGATGCCACAGCCGACAGGGTAGGACGTTTTGAACTGGCTGATAAGGGTACGATTTTCTTGGATGAGATTGGCGATTTGGATTTAAGCTGTCAGGTGAAACTGCTTCGCGTGTTACAAGAGCAGACTTTTGAAGTTTTGGGCGACAGCCGTCCCCGTAAAGTCGATATCCGTGTGGTCAGTGCGACGAATGCCGATTTACGGCAGATGGTGCAGGAACACACCTTCCGCGAGGATTTGTTCTATCGTATTAATTTAATTACGGTGCATCTTCCGGCATTACGCGAACGCCGTGAGGATATTCCGTTATTGGTCCGTCATTTCGCCGACAAACAATGTGAATCGAACGGTCTTCCCAAAGTGGAATTTACTTCTGAAGCGATGGATTATTTGAGCCGTTTGCCTTATCCGGGTAATATCCGTGAATTAAAGAATTTGGTGGAACGTACCTTGCTGGTCAGTGGAAAGGAAATATTGACTGCGGATGATTTTAAATCACAATACCAGCATCCTATAGAACAGAAGATGACAACGAATCTGCAAGGCATGACCTTGGAGGAGATAGAAAAGCAGACTATTCTGCAAACGCTTGAAAAGTATAACAATAATATGTCACAGGTTGCCATAGCCTTAGGAATCAGCCGGGCCGCTCTTTATCGCCGTTTGGAGAAATACAATATACAAGTGAATGATTAGCAAAAACGGAACCGGATAAAATATGAAACTGAAATTCTTGTTCTTCTTTTTAGCATTACTGTTGACAGCAGTATGGACTATCCTGCTCGTTCTTACATTGAAGGAACGCGGTGCGCTGTTTTATATAGGAGAGGGAGTCATTACATTCAGTCTTGTGTTTCTGGTTTATTTCTATCGCAAAGTCGTGAAACCGCTTGATATCATCGGCAACGGTATGGAACTTCTTCGTGAGCAGGATTTCAGCAGTAGGCTGACTCCTGTCGGACAAAAGGAAGCCGACCGCATTGTGTTGGTTTTCAACCGCATGATGGAGCAGTTGAAAGACGAGCGTCTCCGGTTGCGTGAGCAGAATCATTTTCTTGACTTGCTGGTCAGTGCTTCTCCTATGGGAGTTGTCATACTGACTCTGGACGGACATATTTCCATGCTGAATGCGGCAGCTCTTCGTTTTTTGGATTATTCTTCGTCAGAGGAAGTCAGAGGCCGATTGCTGTGCGAGTTGGCTTCCCCTTTGGCCGAAGAAATAGAACGTATTCCCAAAGATACTACGGAAACAATTCGTCTGAGCGACTCCATGATTTACCGCTGTTCCCGGCTTTCTTTTGTTGACAGAGGCTTTTCTCATCCGTTTATTCTGGTGGAAAGTCTGACTTCCGAGGTGGTGAAAGCAGAGAAAAAGGCATACGAAAAAGTGATCCGTATGATAGCACATGAGGTGAATAATACGACTGCGGGCATTACCTCTACTCTTGATACGGTGGATGGTGCCTTGGAATGTATGGAGGATACGGAAGACTTGCGCGAAGTGATGAAAGTCTGCATAGAGCGTTGCTACAGCATGAGCCGTTTTATCACGAATTTCGCCAATGTGGTGAAGATTCCCGAGCCTCAATTACAATCAGTGGACTTGAATGACCGCGTGGCCGCTTGCAAGACATTTATGGAAACGGTTTGCCGTAACCGCAAGATTACGCTGCATCTTAATTTATGTAAAGAGAATCCCGAAGTGATGATGGATACTTCCCTGTTTGAGCAAGTACTGGTCAACATTATCAAGAATGCGGCTGAAAGTATCGGGGAAACAGGAGATATCTTTATCCGTACTTCCGTATCACCTACGATGTTGGAAATTGCTGATACCGGTGCCGGTATCAGTAAAGAGGTGGAAACCAAGCTGTTCAGTCCTTTCTTCTCCACCAAGCCTAACGGACAGGGTATCGGTCTTATTTTTATTCGTGAAGTTTTGATAAAACATGGGTGTACTTTCTCTCTTCGTACCTATCCGGATAAACTGACCCGTTTCCGTATCCGTTTCTGATGATTTTCTACCACTTTACCACGCCGCGATGCTTCCGTAAGGAAGTGCAAAGGGAGGGGGTATAGTAAACGCTTTCGGGTGTTTCTTTTTGTGCTGTTGGTTCTTTCGGAATCTCAGTTCAAAATGAAACACCCTTTTTATTATGCTAGGCTGTCCACGATAAAAAAATGTTCAATCAGGATTGGATGAAGTCGGTTCGTTTGGTTTATCTTCACAATATTATGTGCTAAATAATTAAAATATGAAATATCCTATCGGCATACAAATTTTAGTCAAATCCGTGAAAACGGAAATGTTTATGTGGACAAGACCGACTTTATCTACCAGTTGGTGGGTAGAGGAAGTATCTATTTTCTCAACCGTCCGCACCGTTTCGGCAAAAGTATTATGAAGGGCGGAGAGAGGTGAGGTAATATCCGGACAAGCCTGAAAATATCCTGTAGTTTGGAATAAGTAAGTAATGTTATAAAATAGCCTGATACATTATTTTATTCATCGTTATAAGCCCAAATCCAAAAAAAGTTGGGAGCGTTCATGCCCTCATGCTCTCACTGTATATGTAATATGTTGGCCATGAACGATTTGTGTAGCTGTGGTAAAAATAGTTGCTTTCACTTATGCTCTCACTAATCCCTTATGCTCTCACTACGTTTTGAAGCATCTTTCCATATAACATGCTTGTTGTCAGTTATATATTCTTTTTTATAGGATATTCCGGCTTGATGTAAAGTAGGACGTTTTTTGGCTTTTTGAGAAGAAAAAGTGTGCGTAAAGGGTTTGTACTTCCATGGAATGTGATCGTAAAGTTCCTGGCATTTCATGCAGGGTAAAAAGATCAAGACGTTTTAAAAAGCGTCGTTATCTTTTAAAAAACCTCTTGTTCTTTTTTAAAAAGGCCGTTAATCTTTTTTTGAAAGTTCTTTGATCTTTTTAAAAA
>OKWC01000118.1_pt1 | contig 15429 bp, 17 predicted proteins | sample 1606971 | NCBI WGS metagenome assembly OKWC01 (sample SAMN04414076, study PRJEB24778) | human gut metagenome | material: faecal | host: Homo sapiens
TAATTCATAGCTTCAAGCAAGACTAAGCCAAAAGTTTCATAACAAGAAGTCATACAAAGGATTGAAGCTGTTTGATAATAAGGGATCGGAGATTTAAAACCTTCAAGATAAACATTAGAAATTTTTTTCACGCTGAATCCTTTTCTCTAATAATTTTCGTTCGTTTCTGTCCTCCTGAAAGCTGTGATGGATATGAGTTGGCTCTATCATCTAATCCAACTTTTTTTAATAATTCCATAGCCTTGGCTTCAGACTCTTCTTTTGACTTCTTTAAAAGTTTCATAGGTGCTATTGTCATATTCTTTAAAATCGTCATATGAGGAAACAGATTAAATTGCTGAAATACCATTCCCATCTTCTGTCTATGAACGTTTATATTAACCTTTGGATCTGTAATATCCGTTCCTTCGAAACATATTGTTCCATCAGTAGGTTCTTCTAACAGATTAAGTGTTCTTAAGAATGTAGATTTACCAGATCCTGACGGTCCGATTACTACAACTACATCACCTTTTTTGATTTCTGTGCTAATTCCTTTTAACACTTCAACTTCTCCAAAACTCTTCTTAAGGTTGTCTACTTTTATTAATACATTCTCATTAGTGATCACTATTACGCAACCTCCTTTCAAGTTTTGATACAAGACTTGTAAGTATCATTACAATAATAAGATAAATAATCGCTACTGCAATAAGTGGAAATAAAGGTTCAAATGTACGGCTTCTGATAAAATCTCCACCTTTAGTCAGATCCTGTATTCCAATATATCCTGCTACTGAAGTCTCTTTCAACAATACAATAAATTCATTAGATAATGCAGGTAAAACATTCTTAAATGCCTGTGGGAGAACTATGAATACCATCGTCTGAATATAGTTAAAACCAAGGCTTCTTCCTGCTTCAAACTGACCATTATCTATTGACATAATACCTGAACGTACGATTTCTGCTACATATGCACCTGAGTTAATACCAAATGCCATTATGGCAACAAATGTCTTGCTCGTATCCGGTGCTGTAAAAATACAGTAGAAGGAAATAAGTAACTGTACTAAAACAGGTGTTCCTCTGATTATTGTAAGATAAACCTTGCATATAAAGTTAAGTAATCCAATTATAAATCTTGAAAAACCTTTTTTCTTAGAATGGTTCTTATCGTGTGTTGAACGGATAATTGCCACTATAAAACCTATCAATATACCGATAATTACAGCACATACTGCAATAATAAGTGTTTCCTTTAAACCATCTAAAAGGTATCTGTATCTATGGTCATCTATAAAATTTTGAGTAAATTTTCTTTTGAATTCAGCCATTTTTATCAAACCCTATTTCTTTCTAATCATTATTTTTTTCTAACGATGATAACCTGTTTAGCCTTTGTATAGCTATCTGTAAAGTCGATATTCTTAAGTCTGTCTTCTGTAACTGTCATACCTGCAACGCCAATATCATCTTTACCTGTTGAAACTGCTGTAATAATTGAATCAAATTCAATATTATCAACAACTAATTCCATACCAAGTTTATCAGCGATTGCCTGTGCTATATCTACATCAATACCAACTACTTTACCGTCCTCAACATATTCATATGGTGGAAACTCTGCATTAGTAGCCATTCTTAACTTACCGTTATTTCTCTCAACATCATCTGCAGATTTATAAGGATTCTTTCCTGCATCTTCGCCGATGAAATTAGCTACTATTTCATCTACTTTACCATTATCCTTTAATTCATTTAATGCATCATTTATTTTACCTTTTAACTCGTCATTGCCTTTTGCAATTACAAATTGCATATTCTTCATCTTCAAATGGCTCTTCTAATATCTTTAAATCACTATTTTCTCAACAAATACTTTAGCCGGCTGCTCATCAATGATTACACAGTCAATTTTACCTTGTTTAAGAGCCTGAACCGCATCTGCACCTTTGTTATATCTTTCCATTTTAGCATCTTTGACATCAGAACCATAGATATCACCTGTTGTTCCTAACTGGACACCGATTTTCTTACCCTCTAAGTCATCAATACTGTTAACCTTGTTTGCAGGGACACTGCTACTTCCACATGCACATAATGAAAGTGTAGCTGCTGTTAATAATAATGCTATTTTCTTCTTCATAATTGTAATCTGCACTCTGTCTTAACAAAATTTCAGAATATATTCCATATTCACTTCTAATAAGAATAATGCTATAAGACAGTGCATCTCCTTCTTCATATTTTTTGTCACTATTCACTTAAAATCCTTGAATAGTGTATCTCAAATTCTGAAAAAAGCAAGTTAATATAATTTCTTTTTCTTACATATAAATATCGAGCCAAAATAAGATATCGCAGCCATTATAAATGCAAAGAATAATGCAACTATATTATGTCCGCTTATAATATTGAAGATTTTATAAGTAAGTGCCGTAACAACGCCCATAAATATTGAGCAAATCATTGGTATAAGAAATGTTTTAATATGTTCCTGCGTATATCCAACATATTTATTAAGAGCTACCATATTAAGTGCGAGTACAACAATTGGAAATGTTGCATTACCTATTACAATTGCATATATTCCAAGATTTGTGAACTTAAGCAGACCAAATACCAGTACAATATGAACTATAAGAGATATACAAGAGTGAATTACAGGTATATTCATTTTATCAATGCCCTGAAGTGCTGAACTTGTAACCGTTGAAACAGTATAAAATACAACTGCAATTGCACCAATCTTTAGCATCATTCCACCCTGATCACTGTCATATCTTGAAAATAATAATTGAACCATTGGTTTACCAAGAACTACAAGACCAACAAATGATGGCATCGCAATGAACATATTGGCACCAATTGTTGCTGAAATCTTCTCGCGTATTGTAGAATATTCCTTTTTCTCTTTTGATGCAACAATACTAGGAAGTAATGATGCCGACATCGCTGATGCTACTCCCATTACAACACCTGTAAGTATTACATAACTTGAATTAAAATTGCCGATACTTGTCTTTATCTCTGATGAAGTCATACCTGCACCAGTCATTAATTTTCCATATAATATATCATCTATCAATGCACTTATCTGATAGAAAGTCTGACCAATAATTATTGGAATCATTGTAAATATAATATCCTTGTATATATTCTTGTATGGTTCATCAACACTATATATGTCACGTTTAACTTTTCTCTTAAATGTAGGATAATAAACAATAAATAAAATCAATAGGAATGCAAGTCCAAAAGAATGCACCAAAGGCTGTACCCATAGTACCACCTGCTGCACCATAACCATCAACCTTTGCTGATCCTTTATATGCTTTTACTAAAAATGCACCCGCAGCTATACTTACAACCGCATTTACTATCTGTTCAATAAGCTGTGAAATTGCAGTTGGAATTGTAGTACCCTGTCCCTGGTAGAAACCTCTTAACACACCTAATACCGAAACTATAAATATTGTAGGTGCAAGTACTCTTAGAGGAAGAGCTATTCCTGAATATGCCGAATAGAAAATGTTTTTCAATAAAGTTCGCACCAAAATATAAAATAAATGCTGCCGTTCCACCCGTACAAATTGATACTGTTACAGATGAAATAAATATCTTTCTGGCATCTCTGTATCTGTGGTTAGCTAAACGTCCCGAAATCAATTTAGAAACTGCCATAGGTAAACCATATGATGACAGAACTAACATTATATTATAAACATTAAATGCTGCTCCATATATACCATTAGCCTCTGCACCTATTATATTTACCATAGGAATTCTATATACAAGACCAATTATTCTTACAAATATTCCGGCCATTGCAAGAATTCCGCCATGCATAATTATATTTTTAATACTTTTCTTCTGATTCATATTTCCACACCAATCTATTCATATATTTTTTTACACGAAACGACAGGCATATTATATTACAATTCATAATTTTAATCTATATAAAAAAGTAAAATTTTTGTTAACTATTAGATATTATCTATATAATATTCGTATCTATATAATATTCTCCATTCTGCAGTTGCAAAACGCCGGAGGAATCGCAGGATAAATTTCAGAATTTGCTCTATGAAAGATGCTATTTGTGATTCCTGCGACATAAATAACTGTATGAAAAATCAGATATCAATCTGTATTTTTCACATTAGCTTCTTTCATTGATTTGACATAATCATAAAGATGTGGTGTTGCATCTTCACCATATTCTGCAATAATTTTTACAATTGCACTTCCAACTATTACACCATCTGCAAATTCCGAGAAATGTTTAGCCTGCTCTGGTGTGCTTATACCAAAACCAATCGCTGCAGGTGTATTTGTACTTTCTTTAATTACCTTTATTATTGACTCAAGGTCTGTCTTAATTTCTGAACGTACACCTGTTACCCCCATTGAAGATACTACATATATAAAGCCTGTTGCTTCTTTAGCTATCATCTCAATACGTTTAGCTGATGTAGGTGCAATCATTGATATAATATCTATATTGTGTGACTTTGCAAAAGGAAGTATCTCTCCTTTCTCTTCATATGGCATATCAGGTATAATTAATCCGTCAACTCCACATTCATTACATCTCTTCATAAATGCCTCATATCCATAATGAAATACAGGGTTTAAATATGTAAGAAATACAAGTGGAATATCTGTCTTAGTTCTTATCTTCTTAACTGTTTCAAATACTTTTTCTACAGTACAACCCGCACTAAGCGCTCTTATATTAGCTTCCTGTATTACTGAACCCTCAGCTATCGGATCAGAAAAAGGTACGCCTATTTCTATTAGGTCTGCTCCTGCATTTGCCATTTCTAATACAAATTCTTCTGTTTTATCAAGACTGGGATCTCCTGCTGTAAGAAATCCTATGAATGCTTTACCATTCTTGAATGCATTTTCTATTCTACTCATGTAAGTCCACTCCTCTATATCTTGCTATTGCCGCAACGTCTTTATCTCCACGTCCTGACAGGCATACTATTATTATCTCATCTTTCTTCATTGTTGGTGCTAATTTAATAACCTCTGCAACTGCATGAGCACTTTCAATCGCACATATAATTCCTTCTGTTCTTGCAATATATTCAAATGCATTTACAGCTTCATCATCAGTAATGCTTACATATTTTGCTCTGCCAACAGAATTAAGATATGCATGTTCTGGACCTATTCCCGGATAATCAAGACCTGCTGATATCGAATATACAGGTGCAATCTGTCCCTCATCATTCTGACAGAATAACGATTTCATACCATGAAATACACCAAGGCTTCCTTTTGCAATTGTTGCCGCATGTTTATCAGTATCAATTCCTCGTCCTGCTGCTTCACAACCTATAAGCTTTACATTCTCATCATTTATGAAATTATAGAACATTCCCATTGCATTGCTTCCACCACCTACACAAGCTACTACTGCATCTGGTAAACGTCCCTCTTTATCTAATATCTGTTCCCTTGCTTCCTTACTTATTACACTTTGAAAATCCCTTACTATCATAGGAAATGGATGTGGTCCCATAACTGAACCCAAAACATACTGAGTATCGTCAACTCGTCTTGTCCATTCCTTAAATGCTTCATTAACTGCATCTTTAAGTGTCATTGTACCACTTGTAACTGCGTGCACTTTAGCTCCTAATAATTCCATACGGTATACATTAAGTGCCTGACGTTCGGTATCTTCCTTTCCCATAAATATTTCGCATTCCATTCCAAGAAGTGCTGCTACTGTAGCTGTTGCCACACCATGCTGACCTGCTCCTGTTTCAGCTATAACTCTTGTCTTACCCATCTTCTTGGCCATAAGGACCTGACCTAATACATTATTAATCTTATGAGAACCTGTATGATTCAAGTCTTCTCGTTTAATATATATTTTAGCACCACCTAAATCTTTAGTCATCTTTTCAGCATAATATAAAAGTGATGGTCTGCCTGCATATTCTTTTAATAATGTATTCAATTCATCATTAAATTCTTTGTCATTTTTATAAAAAGCATATGCTTCATCTAATTTCTTTATCTCATTCATCAGTGTTTCCGGTATGTATTGTCCACCGAAGTCTCCGAATCGTCCATTTTTCAAGTAACTGTTTTCCATTATTGTATATCCTTTCCGTCATTTTGGTTTGGTATTTAATATTTATTGTAGTCAGGCAATGAACCTCTGACAGTTCTTATGACATTTTTAATCTTATTATAATCCTTAAAACCATCCGTTTCAATGCCACTGCTAAGATCTATTGCATATGGTTGTAACCTAAGCGCTGCTCCTAAATTACTTTCGTTAATTCCACCTGCTAAGAAATACGGCCTGTCTATATTATCAACATAACTCCAGTCAAAGCTTTCACCTGTTCCACCATTACCATTATCAAGCAATATATACTCTGCATCTGATTCATTAGCCATCTTAATATCTTCATATGAATTAATCTTAAATGCCTTAATAATCTTAGCATCAGTCTTATATCTAAGACTTTTAACATATGTTTCATCCTCACTTCCATGAAGTTGAATCATATCTATTATACTATTATTTGCCATATACGCAACCTTGTTAATGTCTTCATTTACAAATACACCTACAGTCTGTATATTTTCATTAAGCATTTCTCTTAATTTCTCAGCTTTTCTTCTGTCAATCTGTCGTCTGCTCTTTGCAAATACAAAGCCAATATAGTCAGGCATTAATTCATTTACATAATCAATATCACATTTTCTTGATAATCCACATATCTTAATCTTAGACATATATTTCTCCATTCTTAAATGTATAAGGCAACTTATTTTTCTTTCTTAGATTATTTCTGGTCAGACTACTTCAGATTTTAAATCTTTAATCATTGCTGCCTTATCACTGCATTTCATTAATGTCTCACCTATTAATACAGCATTAACATTATTTTCAACAAGTCTCTTTATATCTTTAGAATTTTTAATTCCACTTTCTGAAACAAATATAATATCTTCATCAACTGACTTTCGCAGATTAATACTGTTATTAATATCCACAGTAAAGTCTTTAAGATTTCTGTTATTAACACCTATGATTCTTGCTCCACATCTTATAGCCTTCTGTATTTCTTCTTCATCATGGGCTTCAACAAGTACCGACATTCCTAAGTCATCTGCAATTTTAAAATATCTCTTTAATGTATCTTCATCTAATATTGCACAAATAAGTAATATTGCACTTGCTCTTATTACCTTTGCTTCATATATCTGAATCTCATCTATTATAAAATCTTTTCTTAACAATGGAATATCTACATTTTTACTTATTTCTTTAAGAAAATCCACACTTCCTTTAAAGTAATCCGGCTCTGTAAGCACAGAAATCGCATTTGCACCTGAAGCTTCATATTCTTTTGCAATTTCTACATACGGAAAATCTTTTGCTATAATGCCTTTTGATGGAGATGCCTTTTTTAACTTCACATATAAATGCAATTGGTTTTGTCTTAAGTGACTTTTCAAACCTGTATTTATCCTTATCATTCTTTGCGAGTTCTATTGCATCTTCCTTGATTTTATTAACATTTTCATTCTCGTAAATTTTATTGACACGAATCTTCGTGCTTTCAACTATCTTATCTAATATCATTTTAGTTCATTCCTTTTTACATATTGGAAAATTTAACAAATTCTTCTAATTGTTTTAATGCCTTTCCACTCTCTAATGTTTCTCTTGCAATTTTTATACCTTCGCTTATGCTAACATCAGGTTTTGCAATATGTATGGCAGCTCCGGCATTGATAAGTACAGCATCTGTCTTTGGTCCTTTTGCACCTTTCAAAATTTCTAATGCATAAGCTGCATTTTCTTGTGGTGTTCCACCCTCAATATCTTTCTTATCGCATCTTGTGAAGCCAAAATCTTCAGGTTTAATCTCATATGAAGTATAATGTCCATTTCTCACCTCACATACAGTTGTAGGTGCGCTCATCGAAATCTCATCAATCTTATCCTGACCATAGACTACCATTGCATTGTTTACACCAAGATTAAATAATACTTTTGCAAGTGGTTCTACAAGTTCTTCATCATATACACCAAGCAACTGCATATTTGCACCTGCCGGATTAGTTAAAGGTCCTAAAATATTAAATATTGTTCTGATTCCCAGTTCTTTTCTTACCGGACCTACATATTTCATAGACGCATGGTAACTCTGGGCAAACAAGAAGCAGATTCCAATCTTTTCAAGTATTTCTGTACTTTTTTCAGGAGAAATAGTAATATTTACTCCTAAGGCTTCTAATACATCAGCAGTACCACATTTACTTGAAGCTGCCCTGTTACCATGTTTAGCAACTTTAACTCCTGCTGCCGAGACAATAATTGATGCAATTGTTGATATGTTAATTGAGTTAGAACCATCTCCACCTGTACCCACAATTTCAAGTACATTCTGATGGTCTAATAGTTTTACACTATGCGCTCTCATACCTTTAGCACTGCCTGTTATCTCTTCAATTGTTTCACCTTTCATACTCATTGCTGTAAGAAATGAACTTATCTGAACGTCAGTAGCTTTTCCACTCATTATTTCGTCCATTACTTCCATTGCCATATCATATCCTATATCCTCTTTTTTTGCTAATTTTAATATTGCTTCTTTAATCATAATTTACCTCTTTTCTATATGCCTTACATATTTTTATATATTTAAGAAATTTTCAATTTATCGTTCTTCCATCTGGTGTTAGTATTGATTCCGGATGAAACTGTACACCATATATATCATATTTCTTATGTTCTATTGCCATAATCTCATCGTCATCTGTCATCGCAATAATCTTTAATTCATCACCTAAAGACCCTTTATCTGCTGCAAGTGAATGATATCTTGCTACTCTTATTTTATTAGCAAGTCCTTTGAATATCTTTGAATCACTGTCTAATGTAATTTCTGATTGTTTACCATGCATTAGCTGTTTAGCATAAATAATTTTTGTTCCAAATGCTTCACAGATTGACTGATGTCCTAAACATACACCTAGAATCTTATATTTGCTGCCAAGTTCTTTTATAACATCTATGCATACACCTGCTTCTGACGGACGTCCCGGACCTGGTGAAATAATGATTGCTTCCGGTTGTAGTTCATCTATTTCTTTAACACATATTTCATCATTTCTGACGACTTTAATGTCACTGTTTATTTCACCAATTAACTGAACCAGGTTATACGAAAAACTATCATAATTATCAATTAATAAAATCATTTGTCTTTTCCTCCATTTCTTAAATATTTTCTGCCATTTCAAGTGCTGTTAATACTGCTTTTGCTTTATTAATACATTCCTTAAATTCATTTTCGGAACACTGTCTGCCACTATTCCTGCACCTGACCTTATGAATACTTTACCATTTTTCTTAAATGCAAGTCTGATTGCTATACATGTATCCATATTTCCAGAGAAATCAAGGTATCCGATTGCACCACCATATACACCTCTCTTATTGTTCTCAAGTTTATTTATTATCTTACATGCTCTGATTTTAGGTGCTCCCGACAATGTTCCTGCCGGTAACACTGCTTCAATCGCATCTACTGCATCTTTATCATCTCTTATCTTTCCATATACTGTCGAACCGATATGCATTACGTGTGAATATCTCTGTATCTCCATATATTTTTCTACCTTAACACTTCCATATTTACAAATCTTTCCTAAATCATTTCTTCCTAAATCGACTAACATATTATGTTCTGACAATTCTTTCTCATCAGCAAGAAGTTCTTTTTCTAATTTCTTATCTTCTTCATCATCTTTTCCCCTTGGTCTGGTTCCCGCTAATGGAAATGTTCTGACTTCACCGTTTGTTACTTTAACAAGTGTTTCTGGTGACGCACCTGCCATTTCTATATCACCACTTGAGAAATAGAACATATATGGTGATGGATTAAGTGTTCTAAGAGTTCTATATGTATCAAAAAGGCTTCCTTCATAGTCCGCTTCAATTCTATTAGATAAAACTAATTGAAATATATTTCCTTCTTTAATATGATTCTTTGTGATTTCAACCTTTTTTTTATACTCATCTTCTTCAAACAGATATCTGTAATCTGAAGTCTTTCTTCCTTTAGGTATCTCCTTAGCCTTATAATTTGTAATAAGTTCAATCATTTTTTCTAACTCTTTAACAGCCTTGTCATAATCATTTTCGATATTTTCTAATTTAACATTTTGTATAAGTATTATCTTCTGTCTGAAATGATCAAATGCTATTACCTTATCAAATAACATTAAATCTACATCTTTAAAGTGTTCTTCATCTTTAGAATCAAGATTTAATGAATGTTCTGCGTATTTTATATAGTCATATGAAAAATATCCTACCAGTCCACCTGTAAAATGTTGGAAGATAATCATATTTCTTGCTCTTATAGTCATTAAGTATTTCTCTTATGTATTGTCCCGGGTTACTTGTAAGAACTTCTAATTTCTTTTCTCCTTTTATAACTAATCTTGAATTTGTACAGGTTATCTCCATCTTTGGTTCATAACCTAAGAATGTATATCTTCCCCAGTTTCTATTATCCTCTATACTCTCTAACATATAGCAATGACTGCTTACATTCTTTAATATTCTCATAACTTCAATCGGTGTCTTTATATCTGATAAAATCTCTGTGCTTATTGGTACAATCTTATATTCTTCTAACTTCTTTAATTCAATCGCTTCTTCAAGTGATGGTAAAAATTTCATATTAAAAAACCTCCATTTCTTTATGTCAGACATTCCAAAATGAAGGTTGTATATTATGTTTAATTATCTGTAAAATCATATGGTAATAAACTACATTCTATTCTGATTTTGTATTTTGTTGTGTATTGTTTTCATATTAAAGAATAAAGAATGTTGCTTGCGACATTCTCAGCCGCAGTGCGATCCTCGCGGAGCATTTTTTACTTACCAAGGACAATTTCAAACGAAATTTCCTGGTAAATAAAAAAAGTCCTTGACAAAACATCTCTGTTCTGTCAAGGACGAATATACTTTCGCGGTACCACCTTGATTTACGATAAATCGTACACCTTATCCAGAATACTAACATATTCCTAGCAACTAACGTATGCACTACGTCATGAGATACTAAGTAAAACACTTTTCATCATGCCCTCTGTGGTCCATTTAATAATCTGCGTTTTGTCGATTCTCAGCATCACGACTCTCTGTAAATGCACAACCATTTTTATCTCCACATCAACGGTTTACATATTTATTTTTATACATACTACCTCATATGTATTTATTTGTCAATACTTTTTTCTATATAGAATCACATAGAATCGCATACACACAATTTCTATATTGGACAAAATACTTCTATATAACAAAGAACCTCTGTATAACCAGAGGTTCTTAATATGCTTATTACTAAATAATTCGAAAAATTATTCCTTAACAGCTGCTGCACCAAGTCCAGTTGTCATTGCTTTCTGTGAAATGATGAAGAAAATAACAAATGGAATACAAATTACTAATGCACCTGCTGCAAATAATGTAAACTGGTTTCTTGTACCATCGATAAAGCTGATAAGACCGATTGCAAGCGTATACTTTTCATTCTGTCCTAATACCATCTTAGGGAAGATCCAATCCATCCATGGTCCTGTGAAACTTGTAATTGCAAGGAAAATAATCATTGGTCTTGCAATTGGAAGAATGACTCTGAAGAAAATCTTTAAGTGGTTAGCACCATCAATTCTTGCTGCTTCATCAAGTGACTTAGGAATTGTATCAAGGTAACTCTTAACGAGCCAAGTGTTATATGGAATATTACCTGCAACATATACAAGTACTAATCCCCATAACTGGTTGTATGCATGTATTCTGTTAATAATAACGAATATAGCTATCATACCAACAAATGATGGGAAAATCTGAAGGATTAACATAGCCATCATCATACTTTTTTAAACATAAATTTGAATCTTGAGAATACATATGCTGCTAATGAACAACATATAACTGTTAAGATTGCTGTACAAAGCGCAATAATAAATGTATTCTGGAACCAAAGCAAATAATTTGTCTCATTAAATAACTTTTCAAACTGTATTGTACTAAATCCATCAGCAAATGGTATTGGATTACTGTTTGCTGCTGTTGCTTTTGGCGAAAATGCATTACTTATAACATAAACAATTGGATATAATACAACCAAGGAGCAGATGGTTAATATTACTATAACTAATGTCTTAAATACAGTCTGTTTTGTTTTAGTATTCATTATAATTCACCCTCCTTGTAAGACTTCGTATTTTTAAAGTTAAATATTGCAAATGGAGCTAATACAACGAATACGAGCATCGCAAGTACAGATGCATTACAATATTTCTGTTGATCCATAGTCAACTTGTATATCCACGTTACTAACAAGTCGGTAGCACCGGCACCGGTTACAGTAGTATCTCTAATCTTTGGATCACCACCTGTTAAGAAGTAGATAGCACCGAAGTTGTTGATATTATGTGTGAATGACATAATAACAAGTGGAATTGTTTGATATAAAACAAGTGGTAATGTAATACACTTGAATATCTGGAACTTATTAGCTCCATCAATTGTGGCTGCTTCAAATACATCAGTTGAAATAGCTGTCATCTGACCTGTAATAAGAAGCATGAAGTATGGAACACCAACCCACATATTTATAAGAATACATACTACTTTAACTAACGTTTTTATCTGTTAGCCAAGGAATGTTATTCTGAATAATATTCAAATCTCTTAATGTTGCATTAATTGCACCTGTTGTACCATTTAATAAGTTCTGCCATACCTTAAGTGTTAAAATTGAAGGAATAGCATATGGTAAAATTAAGATAGCTCTGAAAACTGGTGTTACTTTTAATTTAGCTTCATATAAGAATGTAGCTAATACCATACCACCAAAGTAACATGTAAATGTTGCTAAAAATCCCCAGATAACTGTCCATGCTGCAACACGACCAAATGCTGAAGTCCAGCTTGAATCACCACCGAACATATTGAAATAGTTCTTAAGTCCTACCCAGTTAACTGGTGCACCTGGTGTCAAGTGATCTGGCATCGACCAGTTTGTAAAACCAACTATTACAGAGAATAAAAGTGGTATAATAACAAAGAATACCACAAGCAATAACGATGGAGCTAATCCCAATAATGGGAAAGCTTTACCAACTGCACCCTGCATTGATTCTTTATTACTCTTACATCTGCCATCAAGGCAATAATCCTCATATCCTGCTAAAGCGCTTCTTACAGATATAATATATGCTATAACGAATACTGCTATTACTGCCAAAGCCATAATACCATCTACTAATCTGAATGTAGCTGGTCTGATTTTGGATACCATCTTGAAATTTCAATCATATCTTTAATCATCTGTGCAAGTTTTGGTGATGCACATAACATAATCACTTCAATAATTGCGAACAGCACACCTTTTATGTACTGTTTAAGATAAATTATATGACCTAATCCCATAAATATACAAGATGATACAAGTACGTTTTTTCTTGAAGAACCATCAGTCTTAAGTGATGCTCCCATTCAACTCACCTATCTTTCATATTCATGTAACTACTAGAGTCCTTTTTATATTATGCCAACCAGATTATCTGGTTGGCATATTTGACAACAATTTAAAATTCTATATTTAATTATTTCTTTGTTGCTGACTTATTAGCTGTATCAAGTTCTGCCTGGATATCTGTTGTTTCACCATTCCAGATGTTAGCAAATGCTGATTCAAATGCTGTCCAGAATAAACTTGCTTGTGCCATATTTGGCATTGGATAAGAGTATGCTATCTGTTTATTTATACCTTCCATGTATGTTTTGATTTTATCATTATCGATCATGTCAAGTACATCATCTCTAGATGGCATTGTGCTTGTAAGTTCACATCTTAATGCCTGCATTTCTTTAGTCATTAAGAACTCAGCAAATGCTGTTTGCTTCTGGCTGATGTTTAGAATATGCTGAAACGAACATACATCTAACACCCATGAAGTTTGTAGGTGGGTTTGTAGAACCTGTTAAAGCTGGAATTGAAGTGATACCGAAGTTAATACCACTCTCTTCAAATATTCTGATATTCCAAGCACCTGAAACATTCATTGCTAACTGGCCTGCTGCGAAAAGTGAGTCGTTATGTTTATAATCGATATCTCCAGATTTCTGATTAATTGCTTTAGCTAATGCTGTGAAATCTGCCATCTGTGCTACTGACTCTTTTGAATTCATATATGTATTCTTGATATCGTTACCATTCTCACCATAAAGATGAATTGTTGGTGTTGAAGTAAACATTACACTATAGTATGCATTACCTGCATCAAATAAGAATGGCTGAACACCACTTTTCTTATCATAATTCTGAATGTATGTTACTAAATCTGACATTGTTTTAGGAATTTCTTCCTCTTTAATTAAATCTTTGTTGTAGAATAAAGCATATGTCTCAACTGATACCGGATAACCGTAAAGCTGTGTTGTACCATCTGCTTTACTAAGTGTAGCACCTGCTAATGCTGTTGCATTACATGAAGCAGATAAGATTTCTTTTTCTGAATCTGGAACTGGAGCAATAGAAGCACTTGCTGCCATAACACCAGCATTGTTATGAACTGTAGCGAAAAGGTCAGGACCATTTCCACCAGGGCCATCTAATACGATTTTTGAGTTAGCATCTCTTGACTCAACATTAACGTATTTGATTGTGATATTTGGATATAATTTTGTGAAGCACTTTCCTGCTGCTTCAATAAACTTATCTGGTCCACCTGTTGACTCCCAAACTGTAAGTTCAACTTTGTCGCTTGTAAGCTGCTGATTTGTCTTGAAATCGATTGCTTTTACATCAATACCTGAAACAGCATCTTTAACTTCCTTGTCTGATTTTTTTCCACAACCAGCAAACATTGTTGTTGCCATCGCTACTACTAAGGCAACTGATAAAATTCTCTTTTTCATACCTTTTACCTTTCCGAACTATACGTTCTTTAAATTTTCTTGCTGCGAACAGTATCTTTTCGTTCATATAATAGTCCGTTCGCAGACTGTTACATAACTTTGGTGTGACTAACATTAGTAAAATATACAATAGCTAAATGTTTCACCCAGCAAATTAAATGTCGTATAAAGCATAATTTCTAGTAAATATTCACAATAACTACTTAATAAAATTAAGTGCCTTATTACTGAATAATAGTAAAAATGTGCAAAACCTGACACTATTTATTACTGTTCTTTGTAAGTATATCATTCACTAATATTATTGTCAATATTATTAGCAAGAAAAAAGGACATTTTTTTGTGCATATTGCATAAAATCGTCCTGTGTTTTTTTCTCATTATTTTATATATTTTTCATATATCTAAATCTTAAAATGTCTGACATTTAACTTTTCTGAGTTATG
>OKWC01000119.1_pt1 | contig 15417 bp, 16 predicted proteins | sample 1606971 | NCBI WGS metagenome assembly OKWC01 (sample SAMN04414076, study PRJEB24778) | human gut metagenome | material: faecal | host: Homo sapiens
GTATCTCACGGATGTCATAAACAGAACTGCCGAATGGCAACCGAATACACCACTGGAAAAATACAGGCAACTGCTTCCCGACAGATGGGAAAAGGCTAATGACTAAAAAGGGATCATTAGACTTTTTACTTTTAATATACTATATAGAATCGCGGAGACGCTTACCATGACAGTCTACTTTCAATACTTCAAGGAAACGTTCCCAGGTTTTTCTAAATCTATTTTCTGCCAAATCCATAATGATTCGTTTTTATACCCAAGATATAAGAACAAAAAAAAGAGAGACAATATAGAAGCGCGGAGATGCTTACATATTCCTTCAGCCCCGTTCCATCTCCAAAAACGCATCCCAAGGTGATGACTGTCCGGCAAAATACTCACATTTCATCAAATGACAACAACCGGACGAATAAGGTGTATCATCCGGTCGAAGTCGTTGTATCTTCCCTTCAAGTAAATTATTTCACTTAAGTGATGATATTATATCACCTTAGTGATGAACTTTCATCACTATAGTGCTCAAACTTCATCACTTAAGTGAAACAACTGAATCAAAAGGAAGATATCGTGTAATCAACCGGACGAAACAGCTTGTTATTCAGGATGTTTACGCTTAGTCACTTTTCTCTAAAACCCCACGAAAAACACTTGCAAAACGCTATTTTACACAGTATCTTTGTTCCAACGGAAACCTAAAACAACAAATAATGAATAAAAAGTTATTGAACAAAGTAATGAAGAAGCTTGCTTCCTCGAATGTAGTGATAAGTCCGACAGTGAAGAGTTCATCTACCTCATTATCAATGCAGAAGAAACCGGAAACGGAACAAGTACAGCAAAAACTGGAACAATATTTGCTGAGCCGATACCACTTCCGCTTCAACCTACTGACGGAACAAACGGAATGTTGCAAAAAAGACGCTGACACACCTATATATAAGGTAATAAGCCAGCGCACCCTGAACAGCCTGTGCCTGGAAGCACGTGCACGTCACATCAACTGCTGGGACAAGGATGTAAGCCGGTTCGTGAACTCGAAGCAGATGCCGGACTATCATCCGTTACTTTCCTATATGAACACCCTTCCCGAATGGGACGGCAAGGACCGAGTGACTCCGCTGGCACAACGCATATCTACGAAAGATTTCTGGGTGAACAGTTTCCACCGCTGGATGCTGGGCGTAACTGCCCAGTGGAGCGGACGCATGGACCGGTGCGCCAACGCTGTGGCCCCCATGCTGGTGAGCAGCGAGCAAGGGAGATGCAAATCCACTTTCTGCGAATTGCTGATGCCCGATTCGTTGAAAGACTACTATACGGACAGCTTCGAACTGACCGGACAGGCAGGATGCGAGCAGAAGCTGGCTTTCTTCGGACTGATTAATCTGGATGAGTACGACCGTCTTTCACCACAGAAACTGCCATTGCTGAAAAATCTGATGCAAATGAAAAAACTGGATTTCCGCAAGTCGCACCGCTCGTCCTACAGCCATCTGCCCCGGATGGCCTCGTTCATCGGCACCAGTAACCGGAAAGCGCTGCTCACCGACCCCAGCGGAAGCCGCCGTTATTTCTTTGCCGAGGTAAAGGAGAAGATAGACTGCTCGCCACTGGAGCACAAACAGCTTTTCGCCCAGCTGAAAGCAGAACTGGACGAGGGAAAGCGTTACTGGTTCTCGGCGGCGGAGGAATCCGAGCTGAAACTGCGCAACCAGGCCTATTATGCCTTGCCTACCGAAGCGGAAATGATTCTCCATTGTTTCAGACTGCCGGAGAAAGGGGAAGACTTCAAACTTTACTCGGCAGTATGCTTGTTCAATATCCTGCTGAAACGATATCCGGCAGCCATGCGCGGCATCACGATAAACAAAATGGGAAGAATCATGAATTCCCTGGGAGCGGAACGGATGCATACCACAACAGGAAATATGTATAAACTGGTAGCACTGGCCGGGTAAAAACATCCCTGAAGCTATTATGAAGGAATTTATAATGATTCCTTCATAATAGCCTTCTGTATATCAACACATTACCCTTCCATGAAGGATTTGAACAATTTTATCGCTTATTTTAATTCCGATGTACCACCATCTTCTTATTCCGGCCGGTAAACCTGCAAAGGCAGCTCACCTTTCAAGGCTCCCAACGCATTATAAGCCAGCGAGCCCATCTCGTCTTCACCGGGCATCAGCACAACCGGCGCCAGATAATCAATCTGTTCCTTGAGAATCCCTACACAGTAATCACTATGGGCAATGCCTCCCGTCAGAATAATGGCATCCACCTGCCCACGGAGCGTGACATACATGGCCCCTGCCTGTTTCGCCACCGTATAGAGCATCGCATCCAATACCCCTTTATAAGGCTCCTCGCCTTCGGAAGCTTTCCGGGCAATAGTCACCACATCATTCATACCCAGATGGGCAGTCAGCCCCCCTTTGCCATTCAGCATCTTCTTGATCTGCTTTAACGTATACTTACCGCTGAAGCACAATTCCGCCAACTGGTCGGCAGGAATGGTTCCCGCACGTTCGGGAGAAAACGGCCCCTCACCGTTCAAGGCATTGTTAACATCAATCACCCGTCCTTTGCAATGGGCACCCACCGATATGCCACCCCCCAGATGCACCACAATCAGATTCAACTCTTCATAATGTTTCCCGATGGAAGCGGCATATTTACGCGATACCGCCTTACTGTTCAAGGCATGGAAGATGGAAATGCGCTCTATCTCCGGTATTCCCGTCAGGCGGGCGGCCGGTTGCAGCTCGTCTACCACTTCGGGATCGGCAATGTAGGCGGGACAATGGCATTCCCGGGCTATTTCATCGGCAATCAGCGCGCCCAAATTACAGGCGTGCTCCATCCGGGCGTTGAGCAAATCGTGTTTCATCTGTTCGTTAATGGCATACACCCCGCCGGGCGTAGGCTTCAGCAGACCGCCACGGGCAATGACGGCATCAAAATCCAACGGAATATCCGCCTCGGCAAGCAATCGCAATACAAAGTCCTTACGGTACGCATACTGTTCGTTGACGTGGTGAAACTCCGACAAGTCATCCGCAGTATGATGGGCCCCTGCCGCCCACACCGGCTTTCATCGATGAAAAGGGCTATTTTGGTAGAAGTAGAGCCCGGATTAATCACAAATATCTTCATAATTTAAAGGTTTTATCCGGCCACGCAGGCCAATGCCAGACTATAATATTTCGAATTACCGGAATCGGCACGCGAAGGAACCACTACAGGAGAAGTAGTACCTCGCAACATGCCTGCCATGTTGGCGTCACCAAACAACGACACCGTTTTATAGAATGTATTTCCCGACTCGATATTGGGAAAGATCAACAAATCCGCATGTCCCACCACCGGCGAGCTGATTCCTTTCACCTCACCGCTATGCGCATCACATGCCGTCTTCACATCCATGGGCCCGTCCAAGTACATGTTTCCGTAAGCACCGGCGGCGGCACGTTCCTTTAAAGTCACATAATCCAGTGTATGAGGGAATTTCTCGTTTACTTTTTCCGTACAATGAATCAAGGCCACACGGGGAGCTTCTATTCCCATGCGGCGGCATACCTCCAGATCATACCGCAGCATCGCCTCGAATTGTTCCAAGGTAGGACGGGGAATGACCGCCGCATCCGAGAAGAACAGCAATTTCTTGTACATCGGGATCTGTGCCACCGTGATATGGCTCAGCACATTCCCTTTCGGCAGGATACCATGTTCCTTATTAAGCACGGCCCGCAATAAATTATCCGTATTGATAATCCCTTTCATCAACACGTCCGCATGTCCCTCACGTATCAGCGAAACAGCTTCCTGGGCTGCTTTATCGGGACTTGTCGCCTCGTATACTTTCACATGATCCGGATATTGAAGGCGGATATATTCCGAGTTCAGCAAATGGGGCGTATCCGCCACCAATAAGAAATCGGCAAGCTTCGTGCAAACTGCGGGTTATAACGTATTCGGTATGAGGGTCATTGGGGCAAACAACCACCACACGTTTCCGCTCCTTCAACGAACGCAAACGGCATATCAGGCCGGCGAAGTCTTGTATAGGTTCCATGGTCATTAGATTTTTAGCAAATATGAAAAATAAATCTGAATTTATCCCTATCTTTGCTTAGTTTCTACGAATAATTTAACTTATGAAAACGTCTCAAACATTTGACATTTCAGCCGAGTACGATGCCATACACCGCACCTTTCCCTGCCACAAAGATGCTCCAGTCATAGGGCTTACCGGAAACTTCCAGGAAGGCGCATGTACTTTGCTGGAAGGATATTTCACTTCCATTCTGAAAGCAGGAGGTATTCCTTTCATTATTCCTCCTGTTGACGAAACTAACAGTTTGATAAACTCACTGAATGCATTGGATGGCTTGCTACTGACCGGCGGTGCGGATATCAATCCCTTGTTCCTTGGAGAAGAACCGATAAAGGAATTACACAGTATAAATCCCCGGAGGGATCGTCAGGAGTTATTGCTTGCCAAACTGGCCGCCGACCGGCAGATACCGATTCTGGGAATATGCCGCGGCATACAGGTGATGAACGCCGCTTTTGGAGGCAGCCTGTATCAGGATATCCACGTACAGATGGAAGGGGAACGGATCAAACACGATCAGGATTTGGGACGGGGATATGCCTCGCATACGGTCCGGATAGAGAAAGATTCCTTACTCTATAAATTGTTTGAAACAGAAATATTGCCGGTCAATTCGTTTCACCATCAGGCGGTAAAGGAGGTTGCGCCGGGTTTCAGGGTAACTGCCCGCTCATCCGACGGAGTCATTGAAGCGATGGAATCTACCGAATGCAAGTCCATGATGGGAGTGCAATGGCATCCGGAATGTTTCATTCTGGAAAACAATACCTGTATGATGCCGGTATTCCACTGGCTTATACAGGAATCCACTTCTTTCAGAGAAGCCAAAAAACTTCACAGCCGCATGATAACGCTGGATTCACATTGCGACACTCCCATGTTCTTCGATCAAGGAATAAACTTCGCCACCCGTGACAAGAAAATCCTGGTAGACCTGCATAAGATGACGGAAGGACATCTGGACGCAACCATCATGGTGGCTTACCTGAAGCAATTGGAACGTACTGATGAAGCCTTATCGGCCGCTACTGCCAAAGCAGACCGCATCCTGAACGAAATAGAGGAGATGGTTGCCAAGAACTGTACAGCCGTAGATATAGCATATACTCCCGCTGATCTGTGCCGTTTGAAAAAAGCAGGGAAAAAGGCTGTCATGCTGGGCATTGAAAACGGATATGCCATTGGCAAGGATATCACGAATGTAGAACGTTTCCGCCATCGTGGCGTGGTGTACATGACACTTTGCCACAACGGAAATAATGATATCTGCGGCTCTGCCCGTTATAATGAGGAAGGACTGGGCGTAAGCACATTCGGTGAACAGGTGATAAAAGAAATGAACCGTGTGGGAATGATGGTAGATGTTTCTCATGCCGGAGAGAAAAGTTTCTATGATGCACTGGCAATCAGCGGCAAACCGATCGTAGCCTCTCATTCTTCGGCCCGTGCCCTTTGCGACCATCCGCGCAATCTGACGGATGACCAATTGAAAGCATTGGCAGCCAAGGGGGGGGTGGCACAGGTATGTATGTATGGCGGATTCCTGCGCAAGAACGGAGAAGCTACCATCAAGGATGCCATCGAGCATCTGAACCACATGGTAAATGTCATGGGCATAGAACATGTAGGGATAGGAACCGATTTTGACGGTGACGGCGGCATCACAGGCTGCGCTTCGGCATCAGAATTGATAAACTTTACACGCCGGCTGCTGTTGGAAAGATACAGTGAAGAAAATATCCGCCTCATTTGGGGTGGAAACTTCCTGCGCGTTATGGAAGAAGTACAAAGAAAATAACGTAACTTTGCGGCGCAGCCCCCTTCCATATAAAGGATAATGCACAAATAAATAACAGAAGAATAAGTATGAAGATAAGAAATGTTTTAGTAATCCCGTTCTTGCTGCTTGTATTGACAGCCGTTTCGTGCGGAAACAGTAAAAGCAGAAACGACCGGACAGAAACCGTAGACAAAGAAGTGATCAAGGCTCCCGAGTTCGATGCAGACAGCGCCTACCAGTACATTCAGGTACAAGCAGACTTCGGTCCCCGTGTTCCCAACACACAGGCGCACAAAGAATGTGGGGAATATCTGGCAGGACAATTGGAAAAATTCGGCGCAAGGTATACAATCAATATGCCGATCTGATAGCATACGACGGTACGATACTGAAATCACGCAACATTATCGGTGCTTACAAGCCCGAAAGTAAAAAACGTATCCTGCTTTGCGCCCATTGGGACAGCCGCCCGTATGCCGACAATGATCCCGACCCGAAGAATCACCATACTCCTATACTGGGAGTGAATGATGGTGCCAGCGGTGTGGGGGTGCTGCTGGAAATCGCCCGTCAGATACAGAAGGAACAACCTGCCCTAGGTATAGATATCGTATTTTTCGATTCGGAGGATTATGGAATTCCCGAATTTTATGACGGCAAGTACAAACAGGACACTTGGTGTCTTGGATCACAATACTGGGCACGTACCCCACATGTTCAGAACTATAATGCACGCTATGGAATCTTGCTGGATATGGTAGGAGGAAAAGATGCCACGTTCTATTATGAAGGTTACTCGGCCCGCACCGCCCGTTCCGAAATGAAGAAAATCTGGAAAAAGGCACATGAGCTGGGATATGGCAAATATTTTGTAAAAGAAGACGGCGGTGAGACGGTGGACGACCATATCTATGTCAACAAGTTGGCGCGTATCCCGTGTGTGGACATCATTAACTATGATGCCGACAATCCGCAAAGTTCTTTCGGCTCTTTCTGGCATACGGTAAACGATACGATGGAAAACATTGACCGTAACACGCTGAAAGCGGTAGGACAAACAGTGATGGATGTGATTTATAATGAGAAATAAATGATAAAATAATGAAAACAATAAACGAACTTCAGAACGAAGTGATAGAAGAGTTCAGTGATTTTGATGACTGGATGGACAAGTATCAATTGCTCATAGATTTGGGTAACGAGCAGGAACCACTCGCCCCCGAATATAAAACAGAACAAAACCTGATAGACGGTTGCCAGAGCCGCGTATGGCTGCAAGCCGATATGGAAGACGGCAAAATGGTGTTCCAGGCGGAAAGTGACGCCTTGATTGTAAAAGGTATCATTGCCCTGCTTATCAAAGTAGTCAGCGGACATACTCCGGATGAAATATTAAGCAGTGATTTATACTTTATAGAGAAGATAGGTTTGAAGGAACATCTGTCGCCCACCCGCAGCAATGGCTTGCTGGCAATGGTAAAACAGATGCGTATGTATGCGCTGGCTTTCAAGGCAAAAATGGCGAACTAGTGATTAGTGGTTAGTGATTACTAACCACTAAAAAATCATCGTCCCAGCCGCTTGGTATCGACATCGGTACGTTTCTTCTCTTTGTATCCGCCGAATTTATAGAGGAATGAAAATGTAAAGCTACGATTGTCCCAATTCATTTCTGTCCGGTTCCGTTGCTGCCCCCACGCCAGCCGGGTGGTCATATTCGATGTATTAAGAATATCATTTCCTTTCAATATCACCTTCGTCTTTCCATCCGGAGAAGCCCACTGAAGTGAAGTCGAAACATTACAAATAGGACTTAAGTTATACACCCCTTGTATGGCACGTGATTGGTAAAAACCAGCCAACGTACCTATGATATTCGGTTTCTTCGATAAGATGAATGTGTTTGTGGTATTCAGAATGACGCTGAATTTATGCCGGTTGAATGCAATATCATGGAAATGGCTGTTCTTGTCATGAGAGAACAGGCCGAAAGCAAAAATGCGCCCGTTCCACCATGTACTCACTTTATAAGAAGCCATAGTCTGTATGGTCCATCTTTTCTGAAAATCATAATTCACAAACTGATTCACCTCCGCCAGACGGTCGGGCAATTGATAAGGGAGCTGCACAAAGTAATCGGGTGTGTAATTGTAATTCACCCCTATCATATATCTATTCTTATACAGATAATTCAAGTCGAGCGAATAATTGGAACTTGGCTTCAGGTCGGGATTTCCATGAGCCTCGGTATAGCTGTCCACATACTGTATAATAGGTTGCAACTGCCAGTAAGCGGGATATTTACGATTACTGGTGAAAGACATTTGCAAGGTATGTCCATCTGCCGGAGTATAAGTTGTGTTTACAATGGGATACAGCATCCAGCTATGGCGTTCCCCGGCATGATAAAGCTCTGCGGCCAAGGAAACTTCGGCAGAGAACTTCTTCCCAAAACTATGTGAAGCGCCGGTGTACATATTCAGAGTATATTCTTTTCGAAGCAGTTTCTCGGAATTATCGGGAATCAAGGCTCCTGTTTCACCATCCCGATAGAACTGGTAGCTGTTATCGTGTGTGGCAGTGTACTTTACACCATAATTTATCTCGGTTCCACCTTGCAAGGAATGAAGCTGGTTGGCATAGAATAACCAGCGGTTGATACGTTGGTTGCTGTCATAATTCAATGTCCGGCTGACATCCTGCATATCTTTCTCCAGAAAGGTCTGTGACGGATTGGAGAAAAAAAGGAAATCCATTCCTGCCGAAAGGCCGAAAGAAGATTGATAATCGGCCGCCACATTATGTAACTGGCGGTCACCGTCATCCGTTTTATCACTGTGGGCTGTTCCACGCATTTTTGTACAGTCCTGCCCATAGCGGTATTGTGTATTGTAAACCACACTCAACAAGTTCTTCTTCCCGAAATCATAATCCGCCCCCAAGCGGAGGTTATGCCGGCCGCCATACCCTTTAGCCTCTGTTTTCAAATCCAACTCGTGTACGTCCCCCGCCATAGTGTGCCATGACTGTTTGTCCAATCCGAAAGTGGTATGTTTGAACCCGTATGAATACATCACATCCGCCGAAAAAGCGCCGGGAAGTGTAGAGCAAATTTCCACGGCCTGCAATGTCTTCCCTGCGGGACTGTTCATACATAGCCGCCACTTCACCGGACCAAGAAGGCTTCTGCCCGATATTCGATTTTAGAATAACATTCACCATGGCTCCACGAATGCGGTAACGTGCCGGAGCAGCATACATGATTTCCGCTTTCTCCAGACGACTGACAGGGGTATTCTGAAGCACGGACTTCAAATCGTCCTTGTCCAGTGTACTTACTTTTCCATTTACTACCAAAGTAATACTGCGCCCCCCCAAAGTGAGATTGCCATCTTGTTCCACGATGCCGGGCAGTTCCTTTACCGCCTCGTAGGCGTTATTCACCGGAAGCCGCTCTACCATACGGGGTAAGTCATAGACCAGCTTTCCCCGCTCGGCCTTTACCACCGGACGCTCCCCTTTGACCAACACCTCCGGCAATTGTTGGAAAAGGCTGTCCATATAGGTATAATTCACATCATTCTGCGCTTGTGCCGCAAATGCCGACAAGCATAAACAAAAGATAATCACTGTCCTCATCATCGTTTTATTTTTAATGTCCATGCAAAGTAAAGGTGAAAAATGTGCCGTATGTGTTACCGCCGGCTTATGAAGTCTTATTTAGTGTTATCAAAAGAAAGAGAATACTTATTTTGTACCTATTTTTGCCAAACCATGAAGATACCGTTTAAAGCCATAGCCGCATTGATTATCCTTTCGCTGATAGGCGTCTTTGCCTATCAGGCATATTGGTTGACAGGATTATACACCTCGATGAAGAAGGATATGGACAATTGCCTGATAGAAACATTACAGGTGAGTGACTACAATGAAATGATGGAACGGTGCGACTCCGTGAAACGAAGCAACGAAACCATAAATGGCTATATCGAATCCAGTATCAATCTGGACAGCAGTGCTTTGATTACCAAAGTTATAGAAACCGAGCCTTTCAAACAGCAAAAAAGATTTGGTCTGGAAATCAATGAACCGGTATCTACTACCATCGACAAAAACGGTACACTGGAACTGCTCACCAAATACTTCCAACGGGGTATCCACAGCCAGCTGGACCTTTTCACGGAAATCAACCTGCACACTTTCGACAGCCTTTTTACAAGGACACTTGCCATGCGCGGAATCATCTACCTGCCTCACCGCATCGAAATAGTGAATTTACGTCAAGACAGCACGGTCGTACAAGGACTCAGCTCACCTCAAAAATACAGGCCGGGCAAAGAAGCAGTGAGCTACTATTACAATTATGACTTGTACAACAAAATGGCATACCGGTTATGGGTGGAACCGACAAATACCATCGTCTTGCAACAAATGAAGGGGATACTTTATACCTCTTTCTTTATCATTATTATATTGGGGGTATCATTCTGGTTTCTTATCCGTATCATCTTAAGGCAGAAAAGTGTAGAAGAAATGAAAGAGGACTTCACGCATAACATTACTCACGAACTGAAAACTCCGATAGCCGTAGCCTACGCCGCCAACGATGCATTACTGAACTTCAACGGAGCAGAAAACCTGACGAAACGACAGAACTATCTTCAGATTATCCAAACCCAGCTGAAACAGCTCAGCGGACTGGTGGAACAGATCCTTTCCATGAGTATGGAGCAACGGAAGAACTTCCGTCTGAACTATGAACCTGTCGAACTGAGGCCTATGTTGGAAAATCTGATCAGCCAACATAGATTGAAAGCTGATAAGCCGACTGAGTTCAAACTCATTATGGAAGAAAACATAACCCTACGTGCAGACCGCTTGCACCTGTATAACATGATCAGCAATCTGATAGACAATGCTATAAAATATTCCGATGAAAAGGCATATATTTACATTTCTGCAATACGCTGCAACAATCCATACAACGGTGACCGTAACGCTTATGTAATGCTAAAGATACAAGACAAAGGAATAGGTATTCCTGCCGACAGACAAAAACATCTGTTTGATAAGTTTTATCGGGTTCCGACCGGTAATCTGCATAATGTAAAAGGATATGGATTAGGACTTTATTATGTAAAAACAATGATAGAACAGCATAAAGGAACTGTTTCCGTGGAAAGCAGCACAGGAAAAGGCAGTACCTTTACACTTAAAATTCCCGAATAAGCAAATGGAAAAGATACACGTTTTATTAGTAGAAGATGAACAGACTCTTGCCATGATTATCAAGGACACACTGGAAGAACAGGATTTTATCATTACTACCGCCGGAGATGGTGAAGAAGGCTTAAGAAAGTTTTTCGAACAGAAACCGGACGTATTGGTAGCCGATGTCATGATGCCCCGTATGGATGGCTTTGAAATGGTACGCCGCATCCGCCAATCGGATAAAGCAACCCCGGTATTATTCCTCACCGCCCGGTCTGCCATCAATGATGTAGTAAAAGGATTTGAACTGGGAGCTAATGACTATCTGAAAAAACCATTCGGTATGCAGGAGCTTATTGTACGCCTCAAAGCCTTGATGCACAAAGCTTTTGTGGAAAAAGAAATAACCAATACCTACACCATCGGAGGATATCAGTTCAACTCCGTCACCCAACAACTGGATTTTGCAGGGAACATACAAGAACTCTCCCACCGGGAATCGGAAATCCTAAAAAACGCCTGTGTGAGAACCGGAATGAAGTGGTGAACAGCCAAAGCATCTTGTTGGAGCTATGGGGAGATGACAGCTTCTTCAATTCACGCAGCCTGCATGTATTTATTACGAAATTACGCCATAAACTGTCCAAAGACCAAAGCATACGGATTGTGAATGTAAGGGGAATAGGTTACAAACTGATTATAAACTAACACTTCTTCCCTCTAATCAAGACTTTCTGCCCGCCGGACAAGGTAGTGGCAAAGATATAATCATCTCCTCCCTCTTTCAGTTTCAAACGTTTGCGAAGTTCCGCAACCGATAATGGAAAGTTGCGGATCGTAATATTCGCCTTGTCCATATCCATCAAGAACGCTTTCAATTCCTTTTTTCCAAAACCCGATACGGCCTCAACCCGGAAACGACGTCCCGGAAAATCCGGAACCAAAGAAACAGAGGTATATAAATGGCTGTTGAGGTGAAGTTTCGCCACAGGATAGGTTTGTGTGAGAGAACGAAAAGCACCGGCTTTCAATATAGCGGCATTCGGTTCATACAAATAAGTTCCGACTTCATCGGCCAAAGACAGGGCGATGTTTTTCCCGCTTCAAGGTAAAGGTGTAATGCCGGCTCTCCCCGTTGCCTGCAATATGTTCGCAATGGATGCTTACCTCCGATGAAACGGACTCTTTTTGCAGTATCAGCAATAACTCCTTGCACTCGTTATTCACAGCGACAATGTGTACCGCACGAACTGTTTTCAACTCGTTCAATGCCAATGACAGATCCAGCATAGGCGATAATTTCACCATCACTTTCTTTGCCTTATCAACCAGCAAAGGCTCCAAAACAGTAACATCCGGCTCGCAATCAGAGATGGCAACCGTCTTTCCACCGTGTCCGTCTCTTCTGGCAGGGTCTAAAAACAAGCAATCTACCGGAAGCATTTCCTGCAAATAGGATACCCCGTCCCGGTTGTGTATCCGAATGTGCCCCAACCCCAACAAAGGGAAATTATGCAAAGCCAGCTCACAAAGTCCTGACTGCCTTTCCACATAATCAGCCTGCTTGAAATTCCGGGAGATAAAGCTGCAATCAATACCGAAACCTCCGGTTAAATCGGCAAAAGTATCGCCTTCCAACAAAGAGGCCTTATACAAAGCAGTTGCTTCGGAAGAACATTGCTCCATAGACAAATGAGGGGGATACCATAATGCAGAAACCGGATACCATGAAGGTATCTTGCGGGCCGCCACCTGCCGTCCGGCAATTTGTGTGACAGCTGCCGCCATGTCTACATCGGGATATTTCTTACTTTGCAAAGCAAGTGTACGCGTATCGTCCTCTCTGTGTTCTTCGATGAAATGGAGTGTTTTTGTTGATATTTCCATCCTTTATCTAATTACTTTATAGTTCCGTTTTGCCTCTTCACGACTGCGGAAGTTGAAATGCCACCACTCACTGCGCAAAGGTTTATAACCCGCATCCGTCATGACCCGGCGCAGCAGCAAACGGTTTTTCCGTTCCTGCGCTGTAATGATTCCCTGCTGTACCATTGCCGCCTCGGTATCTATGTGTGCTTCCTTGCCCAAATGATCCACCTTGGTCCCCATAGGCAAAGGATTTCCTTTTTCATCTGCAATACTCACATCCACCGCCAAACCATAATTATGCAACCCTCCTCCCCGGGCCGGATTGGATACATATATATTTTGGGAAGTACCTTTTACCACATTCCACATTTTCTGCTGCACGGACATGGGACGGGCGGCATCATAAATAATCAGAGAATAACCGGGATACAACTCTTTCAACCGCTTTTGCGCTTGCAACAAGGCTTTGGCAGCCTCGGGATGAAGATAGGCCTCCTGCAAATCCTCATAAAGGACTTTCCCGGTAAAATTGTCGGCACGGGTATACATCAAATCTATTTTCAATGTCGGGTCCATCCGGCCTACATTCACCAATCCCAAAGAATCAAGATAATGCTCCATCCTGCTTTGCGAGAAAGCGGGACAGAGCATTATCAGCAATGATATAAAAATAAAAACAGACTTCATCTACAGCGGTATCTTTCTTACTATTATAATACAGACCTCAGTAACTCAGGAATCTCAATATTACAGCATTCCATCTCCTTCAGTATTTTCTTTCCTTCCGCCGTAAGCGAGAAATACATCTGGCGTTTGTCACAATCTCCCAAATTACGCTCTATATAGCCTTTATCCTCTACAGATCTGATAACCTTAGAAGTATTCGAATTAGAAAGCCCCAATTGCTCTGCTATCTCTCCCGAGGACAGGCGTTTCTTTCTGGAGAGACAGCACAGCAACATTCCTTCGTTCAGACAAAGGTGGTGCGCCTTTTCAAACCGTGTTTCAAATTCTGCAATAGCGCGATAGAGATCTCTTATTTTACATAAAGTTTCCATATTGCTCTTTCTTCTTGATGCTATTGCACAAAAGTACTTATTTTTTCAATAAAAACTCATCAATAGCCTTTTTAAATGACGCTTTGGGCATAGCCCCCTGTGCCATCTCCGGCTTTCCTTCCATGGGGATGAACAGAATGGACGGAATACTCCGTATACCAAACGCGCCTGCCAGTTCCTGTTCTTTCTCCGTGTCCACTTTATAAATCACAATCTGGCCATCGTATTCTTTTGCCAATTCGTCCAAAATAGGAGCTACCATTTTGCAAGGACCACACCAGTCAGCATAGAAATCCACAATAGCCGGTTTGTCACCTTCATATTTCCACTCTTCCGGGTTTTTCTCGAAATTATATACTTTCGCCAAAAATTCAGCTTTAGTCAAATGTATGACCTTTCCATTTCCTTCTGTTGCCATAGTTTCTTCTTTTACAGGGTTATTATTACTGCTTCCTCTGCCGCAAGCTGTTGTGGCAGCCAGCACAAGGGCTAAAAAAAATAAAATCGTTTTATTCATACTTATTCCTCCTTCTTTATCTTTCTATGCTCCGGCATAAATGAACTGAGCAACAATCCCCCCATTGCCGCCCCCCAAATGGAACTGTTGACAGGAGAAGAAGTGATAGGGCAAGTCCCAGTGGTGCAACCTACATACCGCCAATACAAATATCCTCCTACCATTCCTGCCACAATACCAAGCAATGTCCATCCATACCTTTTATAAACTCTTTTTTCATACTCTTCTTCATAATTAAAACCGGACTCTGTTATGTTATCTCCTTTAATTATTTCCTCAGGAAACTTTTCCAAATATATTCCATACTTTCCTATATAACAAATTTCCTTAGGAAATATTTAAATAATAACTTTCCTTCACGATTCGGCACCTACATTTACACAATATTCAGCAACACAAAAGGTCAAATCATTATACAACAACTATTTCCCGGCCCAAGACAGCACCACAGGACTCTCTACACGCACTCCGTATTCAGCCGCTTTTTCCAGTATATTCCTCGCCAACTCAGGCTTCTGATCATCACTAGCATAACGGAAATAGGCTTCCGCCGCCCGCACATGTGCCGCATCGGGCATCGGGAAAGCACGCTCTTCAGGAATTCCGAAATCAGAACTGCTCAGTTCTCTACGCTCTTCGGCATCCAACCGGTCTGATTCTACTGGTTTCATAAACTATAAGGTTTTAAAGTGAATAATCTTCATAAGAAAACAGAATGAATGGAATAAAGATGGCCCTCAAATCCGCAACTACGCGCCTATATGATACAGAAGCGAAAATAATCTGCATCGTTAGTAAAAAGGGGGCACAGTGCATCGAATGTCACCATAAAGACATATAAACGCCCCTTACCCCACCATGC
>OKWC01000120.1_pt1 | contig 15346 bp, 17 predicted proteins | sample 1606971 | NCBI WGS metagenome assembly OKWC01 (sample SAMN04414076, study PRJEB24778) | human gut metagenome | material: faecal | host: Homo sapiens
AGCAGCGCATGATTGCCGCCGAGATTTTGAAGGAGATCCGTACCCGTCTTAAGTTTCTGTTGGATGTGGGACTGGATTATCTTTCACTGAACCGCACCTCGGTATCCCTTTCGGGAGGCGAGAGCCAGCGCATCCGTCTGGCAACTCAAATCGGCTCCCAGCTGGTGAACGTGCTTTATATTCTGGATGAACCGAGTATCGGATTGCACCAACGGGACAACCTCCGCCTTATCAACTCCTTGAAGAAGTTGCGTGACACAGGTAACTCTGTCATCGTGGTGGAGCATGACAAGGATATGATGCTGGCGGCAGACTATGTGGTTGATATGGGACCGAAGGCAGGCCGTTTGGGTGGGGAAGTAGTATTTCAAGGAACTCCGAAACAAATGCTTCAGACAGAAACACTTACCTCTAAGTATTTAAACGGACAGATGAAGATAGAGATACCGGCCGAACGCCGCCCCGGTAACGGGAAATCCTTATGGCTGAGAGGGGCGAAGGGAAACAACCTGAAGAATGTGGATGTGGAATTTCCTTTGGGAAAACTCATTTGCGTCACAGGGGTGTCCGGCAGTGGCAAATCCACGCTGATAAACGATACCTTGCAGCCCATCCTGTCACAGCATTTCTACCGTTCTTTGCAGGAACCTCTGCCCTATGACAGTGTGGAAGGACTGGACTATATAGATAAGGTGGTGAATGTGGACCAGTCGCCGCTGGGCAGGACACCGCGTTCCAATCCGGCCACCTATACAGGAGTATTCTCGGATATCCGGAATCTGTTTGTCGGTCTGCCCGAAGCGAAGATCCGTGGCTATAAGCCGGGGCGTTTCTCGTTCAATGTAACCGGAGGACGCTGCGAGGCTTGCGGCGGTAACGGATACAAGACCATCGAAATGAATTTCCTGCCCGATGTGCTGGTACCTTGCGAGGTTTGTCACGGTAAACGATATAACCGCGAGACGCTGGAAGTGCGCTATAAGGGTAAATCCATAGCCGATGTACTGGACATGACCATCAATCGTGCTGTAGAGTTCTTTGAGAATGTGCCTCAGATTCTGAATAAAATCAAAGTGCTGCAAGAGGTGGGGTTAGGATATATTAAGCTGGGACAGCCCTCCACCACCTTGTCGGGCGGAGAGAGCCAGCGTGTGAAACTGGCTACGGAACTGTCCAAGCGTGATACCGGCAAAACGATGTATATTCTGGATGAGCCTACTACCGGGCTTCATTTCGAAGATATCCGTGTGCTGATGAATGTATTGAACAAACTGGTGGAGAAAGGCAATACCGTTCTGGTTATTGAACATAACCTGGACGTGATCAAACTGGCGGATTACATCATCGATATGGGTCCCGAAGGCGGAAGGGGCGGAGGACAGGTGCTTGCTGCCGGAACTCCTGAGGAAGTGGCCGGAAGCAAGAAAGGATATACCCCGAAATTTATAAAAGAAGAATTGGAAAATTAACCGGCATACCAGCAATGAAAGAGAAAATAGCTAAAACCAACGTAGCCCGTCTGCTTGATAAGGCCAAGATAGCATACGAGCTTATTCCATACGAAGTAGACGAGAACGACCTCAGCGCTGTTCACGTTGCCGCCAGTTTGGGCGAGAACATAGAACAAGTCTTCAAGACTTTGGTGCTTCATGGGGATAAATCCGGATATTTTGTCTGTGTCATACCCGGCGAGCACGAGGTGGATTTAAAAATGGCGGCAAAAGTCTCAGGTAACAAGAAATGCGACCTGATTCCCATGAAAGAGCTGCTTCCCCTGACAGGATATATCCGGGGAGGATGTTCTCCCATCGGCATGAAAAAGCATTTCCCCACCTATATACACGAGACTTGCACCGCATTCCCGTACATTTATATCAGTGCCGGTATCCGCGGATTACAGATAAAAATAGCGGCCGATGACCTGATAAAAGAAACGAAAGCAGAGATTTGTTCCCTTTTCACCGAATAAATATGCCAAAAAGAGTCACATTTGTGGCTCTTTTTTTTTCAGATAGACTAAAAGTTATATCTTTGCAAAAAAAGAATACTAACTATTAATTAAATCTTTATCAACTATGTTTGAAGGACAGCCTAAAGGCTTATACGCATTAGCTCTCGCCAATACCGGCGAACGCTTTGGTTATTACACCATGCTTGCTATTTTCACTCTCTTCCTGCAAGCGAAATTCGGCTTTACAGCCGCCACGACGTCAACAATCTTTGCCAGTTTCCTGGCAGGAGTGTATTTCATGCCGCTTATCGGAGGTATCCTGGCCGATAAATTCGGTTATGGCAAGATGGTTACTACCGGTATCGTTATCATGTTTGCCGGTTATGTGCTGCTGGCTATCCCGATGGCAACCAATATCGGATTGTATTCCATGTTCGGCGCTCTTGCCTGATTGCTTTGGGAACTGGACTTTTCAAGGGAAATCTGCAAGTAATGGTAGGTAATCTGTATGATGCTCCTGAGTATAGCGCGAAACGTGATACCGCTTTCAGTTTGTTCTATATGGCAATCAACATCGGTGCCCTGTTCGCTCCGACTGCCGCTACTGCCATGACCAACTATGTGTTGGGCAAAGCAGGCTTCAGCTATGTGCCCCAGATACCTTCTTTGGCACACCAGTTCCTGGACGGTACGATTACCGCCGAAGGCGAGGCCACACTGACTGCCATGCAGACCGCACAGAATTTCACAGGAGCATGGCTGATTTCTGTACTACCTATATTGATAAATTGTCAGAAGCCTATAACTATGGTTTCGGTGTAGCTTGTATCTCACTGGTTGCCTCTATGGCTATTTATGTTATTTTCCGTTCTACATTCAAACATGCCGATTACAACTCCAAGCAGGCTAAACCGGCCAATGTACACGAAGAAGAGCTGACTCCCGCACAGACCAAAGAACGCATCGTCGCTTTGTTACTGGTATTCGCTGTGGTTATTTTCTTCTGGATGGCATTCCATCAGAACGGTCTTACCATGACCTTCTTCGCCCGTGACTACACGGCACATGAGGTAACCGGTCTGGATCGCCTTGGCTTCAGCGTATGGAATCTGGCTCTGCTTATTGTAACCGTTTATGCAGGTTTCTCACTGTTCCAGTCCAAGACAGGCAAGGGCAAATTGATTTCAGGCGTTATTGCTACCTTGGCTCTTGTGGTTTTAGGAGTCAATTATGGTACTATGGACCCTACATTGCCTATCCTTCCTCAGATTTTCCAACAGTTTAACCCCTTCTTCGTTGTCGCTCTGACTCCGGTATCACTGGCAGTATTCGGTTCATTGGCAAAGAAAGGAAAAGAACCATCAGCTCCGCGTAAAATCGGTATCGGTATGGTGATTGCCGCAGTAGGTTTCATGTTGCTGGCATTCGGCTCATTCGGTCTGCCTACTCCTGCTGAAGTAGAAGCCAATGGTATTGCCGAGAGCGCGTTGGTTTCACCCAACTGGCTGATCTCGACTTATCTGGTATTGACTTTTGCCGAATTGTTCCTGTCACCGATGGGTATCTCATTTGTTTCCAAGGTAGCTCCTCCCAAGTATAAAGGCGCTATGATGGGACTTTGGTTTGTGGCTACTGCTATTGGTAACTATCTGGTAGCTATCATCGGTTATTTGTGGGGTGATATGCAGTTGTGGATGGTATGGAGTGTATTGATTGTGTGCTGCTTGCTTTCCGCATTGTTCATCTTCTCTATCATGAAGAAACTGGAAAAGGTTGCGAAATAATTCCCGCCTATATTATATATGAAAAAGAAGCCCGCTTAACCAATCAGCGGGCTTCTCTTTTTTTATAAATTACAGAAGAAGGATACGAAAACAGGAACACTCATATCAATCAGTATTCCGTGGAATATGGCCAGGGGAATCATGTCTTTTCCCGAATACGTGTGATGGATGGCAGCAATACATCCATCGAGTTCACTCCGGCAGCGAGATAGGAGCCAGCTGTCCGAAATATTTCCGTATGAGCGGAGCACCGAGCAATGCCATCATCTCCCGGAAAATATTGGCCAGTAACGCAATGGTTCCCAATTCGGTGGCCAGTTGTAATCCGATAGACGGTTCTTTGAACTGTGTGATCAGAATGGAGGACAGTGAATAATAGGCAAAGCCGCTGCCCACCGCCATACAGTCGAATACACTCCATTGGCTTAATAGCAGACTGGCCAGTGCCGAGAAAAGCAAGGTTCCCGCAATGGTAGCCATCGGTACCAGGAGCATTTTCAGCCGTAAGCTTTAATCAGTTCTTTCAATTTCTTATTGCTGCCTATGCTGATTCCTACTTGGAGCATCAGTGCATAAAGCACATACATGGAAACAGAGTGCATGTCATACTGGAAATTATTGACAGCTCCAATCATACATCCTGCACAAAAAAATGCGACAACAACCAAACTGCCTTTCATTGTTTGCCTCCTTTCTTAAAAAACAGATGAAATACCAGGAAAGAAGCTAGCATACTGCCCAAAATGCTTAATGTAGCCAATATAGCCGCCTGCCATCCGAATCTGCCTAAATTGTTAATGATTAAGCTGTTGGAGCCGATAGAGATTCCCAAAACAAACAACAGCAGGAAGATAGTGAGTGATGTACTCTTTTCTATTTTCTGTAAAAACTGCAAGTTGCGCAATACATATCCTATACCGATACCAACAAACATAATAGATATAATAGTAAACATAGCAATCAATTTTTATAGTAAAACATATACAACCCGACGGTTTCACCGAATGAGAACCATCATGCAATATATCTTTCATCGGGCACGTGTGTGGGTAGGATGAAAGTTGGGTAATAAATTACGTGTGAGTGGAAATCTAAACAAATCCGCTGAACCAATGTACATGCACAATGAAGTGATTACACAGGGGGGTATTTCCCGATGTAAGGTGATGTATGCTGTATGTAGTCTGTAATTGGTTCATATCATTGATTCATTTGCGGTGCAAAGATAATCCTTTTATGTATATTTTCAAAATAAATATTCATAAATCTTCTTCTGTTACCTTTGGACGGATATAGCGTGTGTTTTAACATAGGATCATTTATTGGGAATTTATCTCCGAATTCTGGCGATAAAAAATATTCATTAATTGCAGGGGATAAGAACTTTACTTTCTTGGAGAATTATACTTTTTTCTTGAATTGAATGTGCTGTGTAAGTGTTTGTGTACTAGTTGTTTATAATTTGTTTGAGATAAAATGAAGATAATGTCATAATTGGTGGCAATTATCTATACACCTATTGATATTTTTGTTTCTTTGTAATCTATTTATATACTAACACACCAAAGGAATGGATTACACCGAACAGTTTATCCGGCTGAATTGCAGCTTGATGTCGGATTACAAAATGATGAAGCTGAATGCCGAAATGAAATGCATGGGAATAGGATTATATATTCAAATGATATTGTTCCTGCGAAGGCAACAGGAATACAAACACGATTTTAACGAACTGGATTTGTTGGCTGAACAATGGGGGGCTACAGTGGAAGATCTGCAGCATCTCATTAAAGACTTTAACTTGTTTGTCATAACGGAGGACGGATATTTCCGATGCCTGTATCTGGATGAGGTGATGGGTTATCAGAATAAGCTTTCGGAGCAACGTGCCGCCGCCGGTAGCAAAGGAGGAAGAAGCAGCAAGAAAAAGACTGTGCAGACAGCTGAAAAAGTAATCACTTCTACTGTCCTCACGGCAGCGGATAAAGAAGCGAATGACGATGCAGACAATAAGGAAAACAACACGGAAAACAATGCGGAAAACAGTGTAAAATGCATGAAAAACACGATTGAAAAAAGTGATGATGAAAATGTAACCGAAAATACACTGCAATGTATTGATAATGAATGCGTTAATAGGAGTTTGCAAGCAAGCTTTAAGCAAAACTTTATAAGAGAAGAAGAGAATAGAGAAGAGAAGAAAAACAACAGTAACAAAGAAAAAGAAATAATTGCTGTTGCTGCTGTTGATGAACCTTCCCGATTTTCCGAATCTTCCGAAACGATCCCCCGATGGGAACAATGCATCAATGAAGCTTTCACCATCCGGAGTTGGCTGGAGGCTGTGGGGATGATGTCGGGCTTGAAGGAACTCTTTTTGAACAATCTTTCTTTTATTCGTGATTTGTTCAAAAAGCATGTCGTGGCACAGGGAAACACAGGAGGAATCACTTCCGTGTCCGAAGCCGAGGCTTATTTCGCCAATTACATCCGCCGAGAAAGGCCCACCCGTCTTTTCCTGGAAGAAAAGTTGAAAGAAAGGAGCCGGATGCAAAAAGAATCGGTCTCATTCTCGCCCTACGAGTCGTACAACCCGCAGACCGGCGAACGTTCGTATTGCGGAGTGCCCCTTCCCGCCGATGCACCGCCGCGTCCCAACGGACGTGTCACTTGGGATAACCTGAAAAAGAGGTGGATATGACGCGCGAAGAACATGCCGACTATGTGCGGTGGCTGAAAAGCCTGCCGCGTAGAAAAGACCATTTCCGTATGCCGTGTCCCGAATGTTCCGCAACGCGAAGCAATCCCAAAGACCCTTCGTTCAGTGTGCATATCACCCGTGAAGGGGGATGGGCGAAGTGCTTTCATTGTGATTTCGCCATAGCGTGGAACGAGGACGAGATGCGGAAAAGAGAACAGAAACAACAAGACCGGGAACGGCAGAAACAGCAGAGGGATGCATCGCGGCAACGCACCACAGTGCCGCACCACGATGCAGCATCGCAGCGTCCCGACACGCCGCCGTGCAAGCCGCACATTCCCCTGCAACCGCCTGTGCATTACGTATGCCCGGTAATCAATAAAAAACAAACAAATTATGAATGGAAAATGATGGAATACATGGTCGGCAGACGAGGTATTCCGATGGACGTCCTGACAAGGATGAAGATAGAGGAACGCATGGAATTCCTGCCGCAGACCGGCAAGGAAGAAGCCTGCATCTGCTTCCCTTACCTGGAGGACGGAGTAATGAAAAACATGAAATTCCGGGATGCCGCGAAGCATTTCAAGATGGTGAAAGGAGCCGAGCTGATTCCTTGGAACATAGACGCCATAAAAGGGAAGGAAAAGTGCTACATCACCGAAGGCGAGATTGACGCCCTCAGCCTGATAGCCGCAGGATTGGAGGAAGTGATGTCCGTACCCAACGGAGCCGGAGGCGCGAACCTTCAGTGGCTGGACCGCTTCGTGGAGTCGCACTTCGATGACAAGACGGAAATCATCCTGGCCATGGATACCGACAAGCGCGGAGTGGAGTTGCGCGACGAGCTGGTGCGCCGCCTGGGCATGGACCGCTGCAAGGTGGTGGCCTGGGGCGAAGGCTGCAAGGACGCCAACGAGTATCTGCTGAAATATGACCTCCCCTGGCTCCGCCAGCAGGTGGAGCAAGCGGCGGAAATACCTCTGGAGGGAGTATTCTGTCCCATGGACGAATGGGATACGCTGATGGATATTTATTACAACGCATGCCGGAGGGGGCCGATACGGGGTTGGAGAATCTGGACCGTCTGATCAAGTTCGAGCGGGGATTTGTGCTCACGGTCACAGGTGTGCCCGGCAGCGGGAAGAGCGAGTTTGTGGACGAGATAGCCATGCGCCTGCTCCTGCGCCACGACTGGAAGGTGGGCTATTTCAGTCCCGAGAACACCCCGCTGGCCTATCACTACCGCAAACTGATACGCCGCGTGGTGGGCAAGCGCTTCGAGCACGAGGGGATGCCGTTGCCGGAAGCTGGACAGGCCATCCGTTACCTGGCGCAGAGTGTCTTCTCCATTATGCCGAAAGAGGACTTCTCGGTAGAGAGCATACTCTGCATTGCCGCCCAGCTGGTGAGCCGGAAGGGGGTGAAGGTACTGGTAGTGGATCCCTTCAACCGCTTCGAGCATCAGATTCCCGACTGGGAGACGGAAACACAATACATCAGCCACATCTTCGATGAGTTCTCCAATTTTGCCGTGAAGCACAAGGTGTTGCTCATCCTTGTGGCGCACCCCACCAAGTTGCGCCGCGAACCGGGCAGCAAACACTGGCCGGTGCCCACGCTCTATGACATCAACGGCTCGGCAGCTTTCTTCAACAAGACGGATTATGGCATGGTGATAGACCGTAACGATGAGCTGGGGCAGGTGCTGGTACGTGTGGCCAAGGTACGTTTCGACCATCTGGGCGGACCGGGAGATGCCTTTTTCGCCTTCAGCACCTACAACGGACGCTACACCCCTACCGAGGAGAGGACATTGGATCATAATCCGCCCGAACCGAAGTGGGATCGTACCAATTTCCTGACGGAGAAGCTGAAGCCCGGACAACAGGAGCTGGAGTTTAATGAGGGGGAATGAGGCTTCTCTTTGGTCTGGCAGTTACAATCTGTAGCTTCGCGGAGTGGTTATTCAGCCTTGACTATTTAATTGAGTATCAAGTATTCCTTCACAGCATCAAAACAAGGGCACGGCTTCATGGGATTCAAATCATGATGGCCCACGATCAGCGCTTTGGGGAACAGGAGGTGCAGCTCGCGCAGCAGTGCCAGCATGCTTCCTCTCTGCATCAGTGTGCGGGTGTCGGCAGGGGTGCCGTCCGCCGAGAGTCCGCCTTCATAGCAGATGCCTACAGAGTGGCGGTTATGGTTCTTGCAGTGCGCTCCCATTTTCTCCAGGGGGCGTCCGCGGTAGATCTCTCCGTCGCGGGTGATGTAGAAATGGTATCCTATGTCCGTGAAACCACGGTGGCGGATGTGATCCTGCCGCAGGTCTCAAAATCCAGGCTCCGCCCCTCGGGGGTGGCGGAGCAGTGGATGATAATCAGGGTGATGGTTCTCATGGTCATCCTATACAGGCGTTCAATCCCAGCGCGCCGGCAAGGGCGGTGGCTACGGTGATGATCACTTTCAGAATCAGTGTCCAGGTAGTTTTCTTTGTTCTTTCGTTCATAGATTTTTCTTTGGTTTTAGTAAGTTGATAATAAATGAATTGCGAAGGGTATTCAAGGAAATGTGCCCGAATGAGAACGGTGGGTCATAGGGGCACATTCATCCTTTTAGCGTTGTGTTTCAGACTTCGGTTCCGTTTCAATCCTCAGTTCTGTTTCAGTCCTCGGTTTCATTTCAGACCTTGGTCCCGTCTCAGGCCTGTTCTCCGTTTCCGGTTCTTTCTCCTCTCCGGTAAGATCCACATTGGTCTTGCCGGCTTTCAGTGCCTTCACCACTAGTCGGGCTGCCTTGCGTGTGGCCACCAGATTGAACACGGCGTCTTCCAGCAGGTTCCGGAAGCGTGGTCCGGCACTCCAGTTCACGTTCAGTTTTCTGACGTGGACAACGGGGTTGTACTCGGCAGCGGATTCCGCACCCAGACTGTTGATGCCCACGGAGAAGTCGCCCAAGTCGCCCAGCTGTATCTTCTGTCCTGCCAGAAGCTGCTCGCGCATGCAGTCCACTGCCATGGTGAGGATGGCCACGATGTCCGCACGTTTGTACACACAGCCGTGGCTGGCGATGTGCTCGGCAAAGCGGTTGATGTCCATCACTTCCGAATACTGTGCACTGGCGTATGCCTTCTTGGCGGCGTCCGCGTCCATCGGATTGCCGCGCATAACGATACTGTAATTTACCATAGTTTTTAAAAATTAAAAGTTGGTCATTGAAAATTTAAAAAATCACTGTTGCCGGAAGATGAAGCCACTTGACTGCTAACCCTGCTAACTGCTAACCGTTAACCACTCAAGAAGATTTATATCTTTCACGTGTAAGATGCTATATCTTACGGCTGTAAGATTATAAATCTTTCGCCTTCATCGTTCCGACATTACAAAGATACGATGGGTGGATTCAGGAAAGTTGATTGTAGTTGATTGTAGTTGATAACAGTTGATAATAGTTGATTATTGTTGGAAAAACATTCTTTCCTCTCGTCCGTTTTTTGTACTTTTATGGAAGTAAATGAAAAGTATGAAAAGTATGGAGAATTTTGAGATACGCACGTATGGCCGCACCGAGCTGGCCCTGTGTTATTTTCCGGATTTGAATCCGCAGGTAGCTTACCGTAAGTTGCAGTATTGGATTGACTATTATCCTCACCTCAGGGAGGAACTGGAGGCGATGGGCAGTGGCCTGAGGTGCCGTACCTATATGCCGGCGCAGGTGTTGCTCATTGTGGGGGCGATAGGGGAGCCGTGAGGCACCAATCTTCTTGATTGAGCAAAGAGTCTGGCTACTTTTTTCGAGTAGTTCTTTAACTCGAATACAAAGGTACGAAAGTTTTTGGAGTAGCAAAATAAATGTTGCTACTCCCTTTCTGAATCTGTATTTTCTTCAATAGAATTAATCTCTTGAATTAGTAATGCTTGAAGTTCGTCTTTAGGTAACAGTAGTTGATATTCAGCTACCCCGATAGGCTTGTTTATATCTTGCAAAGCGATTTCTACATCTAAATGATCCTTGTCGGCGCAAAGAATGATACCAATTGATGGGTTTTCATTCTCTCCTTTTCCAATCGGTCAAGCAACGAAAGGTAGAGATTCATTTTGCCAACATATTCTGCCTTAAAAGCACCGATCTTCAATTCGATAGCAACGAGCGAGCGCAAGCCCCTATGAAAGAAGAGCATATCCACCGCATATTCCTTGTTGTTATACTCCAGACGGTATTGGTTACCAATAAAAGAAAATCCCTTGCCTAATTCCAGTATAAACGATCTGATTTTAGCAACCAACCGCTTCTCCAATTCCAATTCTTTAACAGGTTCTGTTATTCCAAGAAATCCTAAGTTATATGAGCTTTTAAAGACCTCATTCGCATAGTTGGCTTGTGCCACAGGTAAGACTAAATCAAAATTATTCGTTTTGATTTGTGTCTGACGAGCTGCATAGGTATTCATCTTTATTGCATTGAGCAGCATATCTCTCGACCAACCTTTTTGTAAGCACTCTTCAGCGTAGAATAAGGCTTCATTAGCTGACAACGACTTATCCAACAGTAGTAAATTATGTCCCCAAGGTAAAACTGCCACAGCTTGTAGCAGTTTTGTATCTTCTTGATAATAACGCTCGTATAGTCGTTTCATATTCCAAAGGTTACGAGGAGACAATCCCATATCCGGAAACTGTTCTTTCAAGTCCACTGACAATCGCTTAACCACGCCACTACCATATCCACTCTCTAAATTTCTATCAAAGAGCAACTTCCCAATATTCCAATATACAGAATTGACGGTAGTGTTTACTTGCCGGGCAACGGTAGTGCGAGCAGTCTGAATCTCAGAAACCGCCTGCTGCAATATTTGAGCGTACTCGCTATCATTTATTCTTATTTCTTTTGTCATATCATGAATCCTTTCTCAGTAAATAACATCGGTAACGGAACACTTGCATATCGGACATTCTCATGCCTTGACACCCTTTGGGTACGGTGCAAGTGTCCGAGTGCAGTGTATGCAATCCGACGAGCGTAAAATTACAACAATTTAAACCTATCTCCAAATTTTATCGCCAGTTGTTGTGCAATGGCTCCCCAGTTAGCCAGTGGCATGGTCCATTTCTTACGTATATTGCGGTAAGCGAGGTAAACCGGTTTTTCAAGGGCGGTGTCTCTTGGCTTTTCATTGGCATTTGATGGCTCTGCAACATCTTGGCTAACATTGTTAAATCGCTAACAGACAACATTCTTTCCTCGTTTCGCACTCATTTTCGTTTCTTTGTTGTATCTTTGCGGCAACTTGGAAAAAAGAGTTATAGAGACAATTTTAATGTTGATACTATGTTTGGAAAAAAGAAAGACACATTGGAGGGTTCCGTTGCGGTATCCGAACCCCTGAAGTTGACAACCATAGCTGTTGGAACCGTATTGAAGGGAACTGTCGAGGTAGACGGAAGTCTGCGGGTAGACGGAACGATAGAGGGAGAGGTGACTTGCCATAAGACCATGGTGCTGGGACCTCAAGGGCTGATTAAAGGGAATGTGAATTCCCATTCGGCCATTTTGCAAGGCACATTGAAAGGGGACATACACATCAAGGACGAACTGGTATTGAAAGCCGGATGCGACATGCAGGGTGATATTTATACCGGCAAGCTGGAGGTGGAACCCAAAGCCCGGTTTAACGGCACGTGTAACACGGTAGTGGAAGAGAGCAAGCCGCAGCCCAAACCGGCGGCACAGCCGCAGCAGCCTCAGAATAAGGGGAAATGATGGGAATAGGGGTAACCCTATTCTCGTATCTCCCCCTTATGCACCAGCATTTTCACCAGTGCCCGTTTGGAACTGTGCGTGTCCGAAACCCATAACACAGAGTCGTTTTGCGCATAGATGCGGGCAGGCTGGGAAAAGGCGTACCCTTTTATGGACTTTATTTGCTTGCTCCATTCGTTGGGCCGGCGTTCGTATATGTTGATGGCGTCATTGTCGCCGGTGGCATACCAGCGTTCGCCGCACAACGCCAGTGTCTTGGGCTTGAAGCCGGGCGACAGGGAAAGGTCGTCCAGATCGATGGAAGCGTCGTTCGCCAGATCATCGTTCACCAAGGCCGGATCGAGCACCCGTATTTTCTTTCCTTCATAATCCGTGAGCAGCAGATGCCCTTCCGCGTCGGGCTGCATAAAGTGGCAGGCAAAGCCGTTGTTGCCCGGACTGCCGTTGCCGGACGCCCGGCGGTAGCGGTTCACCTTCTGGTAGTTTTCCGGGGTGGCGTCCTCCTCTTTATAAATGCTGACCATTCCGTTCTTGTCGCGTGCGAAAATCAGTCCGTCCTTTACCGTCATGGCCTGTGCCTGAAACACGGGGCCGCTCCATTGCCCGTTGCCTATGCAGGTGAGGTAGGACAGTTCCGGCAACCGGAATACATGGATGCGCGACTGGCGTTCGGCCACATACAGCCGGTTGCCCGACGGCACGATGGCTTCTATCTGACTTCCGAAACTCTTCTCCCCGCCGTCGTGCTGCCAGCTCTGCAAGGTTCCCAGCCGTTCACCTTTCTTTATACTGAACAGCAACAGGCTGCTGCCTGCCTTTCCGATGTTTGCGATGAAAAGGGTATCCCCCAGATGAGCGACGGTATAAGGGGTGAAATCCTCGGCCGTTTCCATACCCAGGGTTTCCGCATCAATCAGCTGCGCCGCCTCATACGAGTAATACCAGTAACTGTTATAATCCCCGTTTCCTTCTCCTTCCCCGTTTCCTCCGCCGGGAGCGGAGGGGTAGCCGCAGATTTCATCCAGGGTGACTTTGCTGCATTGTGCCGTCAGGACTCCGGACAGCACAATCAGGATATAAGCGTATATTTTCATGTTGTTCTTACTATATTATATAGGTATATATTTATTTCAGCTCACTCATGGGGATGGCGTAAACGCATGTCCCGTTTTTCACGCGGTCGGTGATGAACAGCGTGTGGCGGCGGATACAGAACTTCTCGGGTGCTTGCAGGGTGATGCCGCCGATGGTGGTATGGTCCTTCACGATCTCTCCCGTCCGGGGATTGACCTCACAGAACTTTTCTGTGCCGTTGGAACTTACAAACAGCCTTCCTTCGTAGAATCCAAGTCGTAGGGTACATTTTTATAAGCCAGTTGCCCGGTGCGTTTGGGTGAAACTCCTTCCCGTATCCCGTCAGGGGCGAACAGGTCTATGCGTTTGGCGGGATGGGTGGAGTAGAGCAGGCCGGTCTGTTCGTCCACCGCCATGCCGTAAGTGCCGTTTGTCTCGCCCAGATGTTCGGAACGTACATAAATCCGCGGAGTCACTCCGGACTGTATAGCCTGCTCTTCTACAAAGTTGACGTAGCGTTTGTCGTGTATCATGACCAGCCCTTTGTAGAGCAGCACATCGAGGCATGTACGGTCTGCGTGGGCCCTGTTCCCCAGCTCCATTGCCTATGCAGGTAAGGAACTGATGGCTCTTCGCATCAAAAATCTCGGTACGGCTTCCTTCGTGGGTGACATAAATCTTGTCGTTGGCACGGGTGATACCGTTCGGGCGGCCGCCGAATTTCCCGGTAGCTTCTCCGTGCTTCCATTCCTTGATGCTTCCCAAGTGCTTCTTGCCGCCGCCGGCAAGGCCGAACACCTCTACGCTGTACTGGTTGTCCGCATCGTTCACGGCATACAGGGTATCTCCGTACACATATACATCCTTGGGGCGGAAGGTGGTTCCCGTAGCGCCGGGCAAGTCGGTATAATCCAGCTTGAACGCCACCGGCTCCCCGTCGTTTCCTCCCCGGTCGGTCTCTCCGCGCAGGGGAGACAGGCCACCGTCCAGCGCATCGAGTTCCGGGTCTCGATAATGTGTTTCGAAGCCACGTATATATCATCAAAATAACGGTTCCTGCTCCAGCGGGTGTGCAGGAAGCGGCGGGAATAGACGGGCAGCTCCTTGTCCAGCGACAGCGCCACATATACGTTGTTGCACAGGGTGATCCATCCCGGACCCGTCTGTTCGTAGGTCATGTTTCCCGCATGGCCGTAGCCCACACAGTGGGCAAACTCGTGGAATATGGTTTCGGTGATGCTTTTGTCATCGGCATAGTGTTCCAGATAACACACTTCATGCATGCCGAAGGTGGTTCCTCCGCCCAGTCCCATCACGCCGGTGGTATAGCCGAAGGTCAGTCCGCGGTGGTTGAGCACGTTGGCCAGCAGGGCGGTCTTGTCTATTTCCGCCTTGTCATTGTTGCTGTGCAGCGGGCCGAACTCGTACAGGGCGGTCTTGAACCGTTCCGACGAGAACATATACGCCATGTTCAGCGCGATGGCCACCGCCTCACGCGTGTGCGAAGCCTTCATCTTGTACTTCCAGCTGTCCTGGGTGTCACTGTATCTGCCGAAGGCGATGTACCATTTGCACCGGATGGATTGCAGCCTTGTCCAGTACGGGTCGTCACACTCTACGGTGAAGGTCAGGTTTTCTTCCGTGAGGTAGGGGTTTGCCATGATCCGTATTTTCTTTCCGCTGCGGGTATAGGCGGTCAGGTCCTTGGTGGCGAACGGTATGTGTACCCGGAGTTGCTGGAAAGGCATGATCTTTTCCAGCGACATGAACTTGAATTCTTCCTCGTAACCGTCTATCCTGGCCCAGAAAGTCACGTTTTTCAAGGCTCTGGGACTATAGAAACGGAGTTGGAAACAGTGCTCGTCGTCCATTCCGAACTGAAGAGGCCGGCTGACGTAGAAGCTGCGCTGGCCGGAGTCGAAATAAACATCCTGGGATTCATTGTCATTCAGCAGGTAATACGTGTTGTTCGGGTTATAATCCGTTTCGGCCAGCCGGACGGGCAATTCGTTGTTTGCCACGTTTCCTTCTCCGGAAACCGGAAGTTCGTCCTCTTTGCAGCTGCCCAGCAGTAAA
>OKWC01000121.1_pt1 | contig 15253 bp, 14 predicted proteins | sample 1606971 | NCBI WGS metagenome assembly OKWC01 (sample SAMN04414076, study PRJEB24778) | human gut metagenome | material: faecal | host: Homo sapiens
TGGGCATAAATCATATATAAATCCTACTATGTATCTAATAAGCAAGCGTGGCACAAATAATATAACCCCACTCATAGCTATGTTAGTAAATATAGTACCTGTAAGTCCCTGTGCAATGCTGATTCCACCCATAATCAATATAACACATGCTAACATTCCTAAGTTATATCGGATAGTAAAATGTCCCATATATTTATACCTTTTATAATATACTAATCTTCCCATAACATTTATCACCATTATGGCAATAATCCATGTAAATGCTGCTAATACATATGAAATATACAAACACGTTCTCGTATAGGGTAATGAGTAAAATACATCACTCGACTTTCTCTTTGTCGTAAATCTGAATATGTATATCATTACTACAGATGTTGTAAAAAGATATAGAATACAATCTATTTTATCTGTAAAGAATAAATGGTCTCCAACCATCATTCCTGTTGCAATAGGCATATATCCCATAACAACCGCCAGAACTATACCTATTATACGAAGTTGTTTTAAAGCATCTTTATATAGACTTATACTAAAAAATTTATTTCTGTTATTTTTCATTCTCTATTCCCTCCAATACATCATTATAGCTGTATCCATACACTTCCATTTCGTATGTAAATACTTCCTCAAGGGTTAATGGAAGTATATCTAATATAAGTGGATTTAATCTTCTTATCTGCGTGGCTATCATATCTTTTTCTCCTCTGATTATCAGATTCGCTACCGAACCACTTTGCTTATAATTTCTTATATTAATGTCCAAAACATCAAATTTAGATTGATTATATTCCTCTGTAAATGCAACCTGCACCTTAAAGAGGCTGGTCTTAATATCCTGAATGTCGCTTTCGAAGATAAGTCCGCCTTTATGTAACAAAGCAAGCTGGTCGCAAGTATCTTCTAATTCTCTTAGAGAATGTGATGTAAGAATAGCTGTCGCCTTACTCTCTATTACCTCTTCGCAGATTAATTTCTTAACAAGATTTCTGACAACAGGATCTAATCCGTCAAATGTCTCATCAAACAACATATATTCAGGACAAGTCGAAAGTGCTAGAATAATTGCCGCCTGTCGCTTCATTCCCTTAGAAAATGTATGTATTGATTTGCCTGCATCTAATTTGAACAATTCGACTAATTTATCAAACTTTTTATCATCATATCTGTTATAAAAAGATTTATAAAATGCTGACATCCTCTTTAAAGATGCCCCCGGCAGAAAATATAAGTCATCAGATACAAAGACCATTTTGTTCTTAGCCTCCTGATTGTTATATACAGGTTCCTCATCTATTAAAATATTTCCTTTGTCAGCTTTATATACTCCTGACAACAGTCTTAAAAATGTTGATTTACCCGCACCATTTGAACCTACCATTCCATATATTGCTCCTTTTGGAATAGTACATGAAACATCTTTTAATGCATATACATTCTCAAATTTTTTCGATACACCACTAACATTTATCATAGTTTTCACCCACGCTATCAGTCCATTGTTCCTTTCTACTTCAATTCGTCCTTATACGAAAGGCTTATTTAATTAATTTCTTCTCTGCCTACACCTGCTAATATCAGTTCATACATCATCTGTTCTAAATCCGATATCTGGTTTCTCTTTGCCTCACTGAGTATTCCTTTTGCATTTTCAGATACGAAACAGCCTTTACCCGGAACAGAAAAGATAATCCCTCTTCTGTCTAAATCCGAATACGCTTTCTGAATCGTATTCGGATTAACTGAGAGTTCAACTGACAGATTTCTTACTGATGGAACCTGTTCTGTTCCCTTCAATACTCCTGTCAGTATAAACTTCTCCATCTGTTTAATAATCTGTTCGTACACAGGAACTCCTGACATTACATCTATCCTAAACACGTCTTCCCGCCTTCCTACTTAAGTGTACTATTACTGCTAGTACGCTTAATATAACAAAAAAGTTATGGCTTGTCAACCATAACTTTTTATATTAGAGACTTTCGACTGTCTTCTGAAGTGCTTTCATCTCTTCTTCTTTAAGAAGTTTATCAACATCTAGCATAACTATCAGACGTCCATTTACATTTAAAATGTTTTTGTAATATTCTGTATCTTCCGACACAAGAATACCAGGTACAGGGAAAATATTATTCTCTTCGACATTCTGTATATCTCCGACTGAATCAACTTCTAATCCAATAGAAAGTGTTTCTGTTTTAACAATTATAAACTTGGTATCTTCATTATAAGGAATGTCTTCTTTACCAAATTTACGTCTGAGACTACATATAGGAATTATAGAACCTCTAAGATTTATTATTCCTTTGATAATTCTATTCGCATTAGGAACAGGTACTACCTGCATAACCTTCTCAATTCCACGTACAACGTTTATATCAACGCCATACTCCTCTTTCCCAATACGAAATACAACAGGTTTAAATTCCATGGCAAAATCCCCTTTCTACTGTTCTATTTACTTTTATTCAGGCTATTCCATTTTAAATATGCACTTATAAACGGTTCAATATTTCCATCTAACACACTCGCCACATTACCAGTTTCAAAATTAGTTCTATGATCTTTAACAAGTGTATAAGGCTGCATAACATATGATCGTATCTGATTTCCAAAATTAATGTCCTTAATCTCGCCTCGGATATCTGATACTTTTTCTGCATTCTCAGCTTTCTTAAGTAAATACAATTTTGCTTTCAACATCTTCATCGCCTTATCTTTATTCTGAAACTGCGATCTTTCATTCTGACATTGCACTACAATTCCTGTAGGTATATGTGTTATTCTAATTGCTGAAGATGTTTTGTTAATATGCTGTCCACCCGCACCACTGCTTCTGTAAGTATCGATTCTCAAATCATCTTCATTTATATCAATATCTAAATCTTCTTCAATATCAGGCATTACATCACATGATGCGAACGATGTCTGTCTCTTTCCTGCGGCATTGAACGGAGAAATTCTTACAAGTCTATGCACACCTCGTTCTGATTTAAGGTATCCATAAGCATTTTCTCCATTTATCTGCATCGTGATTGATTTAAGTCCTGCTTCTTCACCATCTAAGAAATCCAGAATCTCAACGGTAAAACCTTTCTTATCCGCAAATCTCTGGTACATTCTCGACAACATACTTGCCCAGTCGCAGGACTCTGTTCCACCTGCACCTGCATGTAATGTAAGTATCGCATTGTTCTTATCATATTCCTCTGATAAAAGAGTACTGACACGAAGTTCTTCGAATTCTTCTTTAAATTCTTCGAAATTTTTCTCAATCTCAGGTATTATATCCGGATCTTCTTCCTCATATCCCATCTGAATCAATGTCTCAATATCTTCATACTGCATACTAAGTTTATCAAATTGCTCAATGGTATCTTTAAGGTTCTTTAATTCACGCATATAATTCTGAGATTTCTCAGTATCATCCCAGAAATCAGGCGACTCCATTGTTTTCTCAATTTCAACAATTCTCTCCTTTTTTCCGGCTAAGTCAAAGTGAATCCCTCAATTCATTAAGTGGTTCTGCAAATAAACCAAGACTATATTTGAACTGATCTAATTCTACCACTTAATCACCTTCTTCCACAACACTGTTTATATTTCTTACCACTTCCACATGGGCAAGGATCATTTGGATAAATCTTCTCGCTCTCACGCTTCTTTGGTGCTTTAACTCCAGAATCATCTTTATTAGTTCCTGTTACTTTAGCAACCTGTTCTCTTTCTACTTTCTGTTCAACTTTAACATGCAAAAGTAACTTAACTGTATCTTCCTTGATTGATTCAGTCATTTCTCCGAACATCTCGTAACCTGTCATCTTATATTCGATTAACGGATCTCTCTGGCCATAAGCCTGTAAGCCGATTCCCTGACGTAACTGGTCCATATCATCGATATGATCCATCCATTTTCTATCTATTACCTTAAGTAATACCACACGTTCTAATTCACGTATCTGTTCTGCTTCAGGGAATTCTGCCTCTTTAGCTTCATATGCCTTAACAGCTTTTTCTTTAAGATACTGATTTAAAGCCGCTTTATTAAATTTGTCTTTCTGTTCATCAGTAAGAATAATCGGGTCGAATGGATATATAGGTAAAATAAGCTGATTTAACTCTACCATATCCCAATTCTCTGGTGACTGATCTTCTGAAATACATCTATCAACGATTCCATCAATAACATCGGTAATCATCTTGTATACAGAATCACGCATATTCTCTCCATTTAATACTCTTAAACGTTCTGCGTAGATTGTCTCTCTCTGTTCGTTCATTACCTGATCATATTCTAACAGATTCTTTCTAATACCATAGTTATTACCCTCTATCTTCTTCTGTGCCTTCTCTATTGTATTAGACAGCATACTATGCTGTATAGGCTCATCTTCCTGAATACCTAATGCCTTAAATGTAGACATAAGCTTTTCAGATCCAAACAATCTCATTAAATCGTCTTCTAATGAAATGAAGAACTGTGACTGTCCTGGATCTCCCTGTCTACCTGAACGTCCTCTTAACTGATTATCGATACGTCTTGACTCATGTCTTTCTGTACCTATAATTTTTAAACCGCCAGCTTCTCTTGATTTATCATCAAGCTTAATATCAGTACCACGGCCTGCCATATTAGTTGCGATCGTAACCGCACCAAATGCACCGGCTTCTGCTACTATCTCTGCTTCTAATTCATGGAACTTGGCATTTAAGACTTTATGAGGAATGCCTTCTTTTCTAAGTAAATTACTTATCTCTTCTGATGATTCAATTGTAATTGTACCTACAAGCACAGGCTGTCCTGTCTTATGTGTCTCCACAATTTCTCTTACGATGGCTTTTAACTTGCCTCTCTTTGTAGAATAAACTGAATCTGGCAAATCTATTCTTGCAATAGGTTTATTAGTAGGAACTTCTACAACGTCCATTCCATAAATATTTCTAAATTCCTGTTCCTCTGTTAATGCTGTACCTGTCATACCACACTTCTTATCATATTTATTAAAGAAGTTCTGGAATGTGATTGTTGCAAGAGTCTTACTCTCTCTCTTAACTTTTACATGTTCTTTAGCTTCAATAGCCTGATGAAGTCCATCCGAATATCTTCTGCCTGGCATAATACGGCCTGTAAATTCATCTACGATTAATACTTCATCATCTTTTACAACATAATCTTTATCTCTGAACATAAGATTATTTGCTCTTAAAGCAAGTATAATATTATGCTGTATCTCTAAGTTCTCTGGATCTGCAAGGTTCTCTATCTTGAAGAAATCTTCAACTTTCTTAACGCCCTCTGCAGTAAGGTTTACAACTTTATCTTTCTCATTAACGATAAAGTCTCCATCTTCCTCTACTTCCTCTTTCATAATAGCTGCCATCTTAGTAAGCTCTGGTGTATCCTTACCACGTTTTAACTGTCTTGCTAAAATATCGCATACTTCGTAAAGCTTTGTAGATTTTCCACTCTGACCTGAAATAATAAGTGGTGTTCTCGCCTCATCGATAAGAACTGAGTCAACCTCATCGACGATTGCAAAGTTAAGTCCTCTCTGAACTAACTGCTCTTTATAGATAACCATATTATCTCTTAAGTAATCGAAACCAAGCTCATTATTTGTAATATATGTAATATCGCAATTGTAAGCTGCTCTTCGCTCATCATTTTCCATACTGTTTAATACAACACCGACTGTTAAGCCAAGGAAACGATGAACCTGTCCCATCCATTCAGCATCACGATGTGCAAGGTAATCATTTACTGTTACGACATGAACACCTTTGCCCTCTAATGCATTCAGATATGCTGGAAGTAAACAAGTCTGTGTCTTACCTTCACCTGTCTTCATCTCAGCGATACGTCCCTGGTGTAAAATAATACCACCCATAAGCTGACATTCATAATGTTCTGTATTAAGGACTCTTCGTGCAGCTTCTCTAACAACCGCATATGCTTCAGGTAATAAATCATCTAATGTTTCACCATCTGCAAGTCTTTTCTTAAATTCATCTGTCTTTCCACGTAATTGTTCATCTGTTAATTCTACCATCTGTGGTCTTAATGATACTATCTTGTCCACAATTGGCCTTGATTCTTCTTTATTTCTCTTTTCACTGTGAGTTCCAAATATTTTTGATACAAGACCATTATATATCTCCTAGTCATTTTTTTATAGTTTACATACGAATCTTATTTTAACACTAAATACCTATTAATTCAATATTTGATTTAAAAAAAGGTTGAAAGTATTACACTCTCAACCTTTAATATTTTAATTAATATTCTTAGAATTATTATTCTCTTAGAATTCAGGTTCAATCAAACCGTATGTATTGCCTTTTCTCTTGTATACAACATTAACTTCATCTGTCTCTGAATTACTGAATACATAGAAGTTATGTCCTAATAATTCCATCTGTACGCAAGCTTCTTCAGGATCCATTGGTTTAATTCCGAATTTCTTTGTTCTGATAATCTTAATCGAATCATCTTCATCATAATCTTTATCGATATATTCAGGACTGAAATTATCTCTTGACTGCTGTTTATCTACAATTTTGTTCTTATATTTCTTAAGCTGTCTTTCGATAATCTCTTCTACAAGATCAATCGATACATACATATCACTGCTAACCTGTTCAGATCTGATAATATTGCCTTTAACCGGAATGGTTACCTCTATTTTCTGTCTTTCTTTCTCAACACTAAGTGTAACATGTACTTCTGTATCTGCTGTGAAATACTTTTCTAACTTTCCTATCTTCTCTTGTACTGCATTCCTTAATCCCTCTGTAACATCAATGTTTCTTCCTGTAATCACGTATCTCATGCTGTCCATCTCCTTTTCCCATTATTGAAAATTCATATGCAATCACTGGTAAATGTCTATAATATCTGCCCCACAGATATCTCTTATGATTACCCTGTAATGCTTTAGAATTCTCACAATAAATAACCAATACCTTCAACGGTTATTTATGTTATTAATTATACCATAATCTAGTTTTTTTTCAAGAAAAAAGGTCGTGTTTAGTCAATATATTTTCATCTATGCTTTGAAAAGTTTATTTTCACTTTAAATGCCACTTTGAATGATTAAAAATACATTTAGACTTATATATTTTTCAGGCTGTACTTTAGCGCATCCTAACAATTATTCCATAAATATTATACTTTGTGTCAAGTGGTTTTTAGTAATTTTTGATATTTTAGCATAATTTCACAAAACGTTTGTTCTTTTAGCCTATCTACAGTTTTCAACACTATGTGACATTATTTTCTGTGGAAATTGTGGATAACTACGTGCATAAATACTTTTTATTGGTATTTTGACATTATTTTTACCCAGAAGTTATCCACATTGTCTACATTGTGATGTTAATAACGTACTTTTTAAATGTGGTTACCTTTTTAAAATTTACATCAAATTTGTGCATATTCACTATCTTTATATTTGATATTAAAAAAGAACGTCCATCTATATGGCCGCCACTTTCAATAGGACAGTTATTATCAAACATATATGTTAAGACATTATATGCGTAAACTGACACATCATCAGGATCAAGTCCTCTGAAATGATACTGTTTGCTCGTTCTGGTTTGATACCATTTTCCATTCCTACGTTATATTCATATAAATAATTTTATTCTAATTATACTAAAAGGTCTATAGCCACTGTATTTTATGCGAATTGCATACCAGCCGTAAGTTTATCTTACTCTGGTCCCAGTTGCCATAGACCTTTATATATTCATTTATATTATTTGTTCGTACTAATTAATAATTCTTACAGCACATAAAGGTGTTCTGTAGTTAGCACTTGAAATCTTAATTCCTGTAGATGGTGTACTTGCATGAATAATCTGTCCATTACCAATGTATAATGCAACATGTCCGATATTGCTACCACCATTTGTATAGAATAATAAATCACCAGGTAATAATGAATCTAATGATACTCTTGTACCACAAGTTGACTGTGAACCCGACTGATGTGGTAAGCCGTATCCGAAATAGTTATATACTGCCATTGTGAAACCTGAACAGTCTGTACCATTAGTTAAGCTTGAACCACCATATACATATGGGTTACCCTCAAACTGTAATGCATATGCAACAACTGCGGCACGAAGTGCTGAAGCTGATGATGTATCTACTGAATCTGAAATCTGTGTGTTGCTTGAAGAACTGCTTGATGAAGCATTTGATGAAGTATTCTTCGAAGCTGCTGCCTTACGTCTTGCTTCCTCTGCTGCTTTAGCTTCTCTAGCCTTTCTCTCTGCTTCCTTAGCTTCTTCTGCAAGTCTTGCCTCTTCTGCAAGTTTTGCTTCTTCTTCCTCTAATGTAATGGCTGTGTTAATTTAACATCTATATTCACATAATCCATAGATACCACCTTGACATCTTCATCAATATTTAAATATACCCAGCCATCTCCGTATTGAATTACATCATACTGTCCACCTTCAGGAAGCTGTGTAAGAATTCTTCCATCTGCCTGCTGTCCTTCTCTTACATTAAGAGTCTCTGTTGTAACAGTTGCATTAACATATCCACAGTTAACTGCAATTGCCTTAGCTTCTTCTCCTGTTACAAAGTAATTCTTTCTTAATATAACCTGTACAGTTACCTGATTCTATCTTATACCAATCTCCTTCAGTACCAACTATTGTAGCTGCACAGTTGTTATATATCTTACCAACTATATCTGCATCTGTGCTTGGTGCTGTACGGACATTTACATAATCTTCAACCTGAGACATTGCTATTGTATCATAAACTGAAGTCTCCTTAGGAGCCTCTGTAGTTGTCTCTTCCTGTGTAGGAGCCTCTGTAGTTGTCTCCTGTGTAGTTGTCTCCGGAGCCTTTGTGGTCTCTTCGGCTACTGCTACTTTATCTGTAATTAACGCTGATAATTCAGCTTTTTTATTGCTTTCTACATTATAATTCTCCAATGCAACTGCGATACCTGCACTTGGAATATTTACCGAAAGTTTATCTGTCTTAGTATTCTGTGCGCTTGCTGTCCCAACACCCAATACAATTGTTGTTAATAAACAGCCTGCTGCAATCCCAACGTTTCTCTTTCTCACGAAACCTGTCCTTTCTCAATAAATATTACAAAATTGTTAAAATCTTTTTACATTTTAGCAAAAATGTATTAATTTGTCAACCTTTACGGTTGTTTTTGATTGCGTAAATTTACCTTCGGAAATAATGGTGTAGAGTCCACCCACGATGTTCTGACAAAGTATCAGACAATGACATGTGGATTTAATATACCTCTTTTTTGTACTTGAAGCAAGCCCAGTTTTCTTTCTGGGCATACTCAGGCTTATTCCTCTTGGCTGTGCTTTTGACCAGAGATTTTCATCTGTCAAGGATGCTTCGCACCGTTTACGGTTTTGTCCTTGACAGTTGAAAATCTCTGGTCCTCTTTGTAATCAAGAGGAATAAGCCTCCTTCTCACGTTTTACGTGCACTTTTTATAATCCCCAGATATGAGAATTAAAGTATACGATTTTTTTGTTCTGTAATGACATGCTGTGACTTATACTTTCCACATATTTTCCCAGTTGCCCATGCCTGTTTTTCTCTGATTGTATTATCTCTGTACTGCTCAAAACATCATAAGAAGCACCCACTGCTTTTGCTAGGTTCCGTTTTTGATATCTTACCAGTTCCAGCATATCTCCACCATTCAAATCATATGCTCTCAGCTTCGCCATTTTTGTTGCTCCTGTGATGCTCCAGCCCATTGGTCTCGAGCTCATTCTGCTCGACAATACGTGACTTACATGACCTTCTGTGCTGCTTCCCTTTACACCATCCTGATGTCTCAGACGTAGTTTTGCCGCCATCCAGTTTGAAAGAATGTATTCTTTTGCATCACTAATTCGTTTCTGTCCAGTTTCATTTTCAAGACATCCTTCTAATCGGTCTATGATTTCTTCAAAATCCTTTTTTGTCTTGCTGCGGATTGCTGCCCGAAGTTCATCAGCTGCATCTTCTCGGCTGTCTTTCATGTGGCTTGTCAGTTTTGTCAAATATTTTTCAATGTGAAATTCATCCAATACATATGTGATGCCGGCAATCCTCCTCATTCCGGATTTAATCCAGGCTCCTCCATCTGCGTTCATATAGATTTTTTTCACTTTATCCAGATCATAGTGATTGTTGATGTATTCATAAACCTCATCCCAGAATGCGGTGTTTTCTTCCCCATAACTGGTTCCGCAAAAATAGTACGGATTAATAAGTCTATGGCGCTCACTTTTTGGGGATTCTTTTTCTATCCCTTCATGAACATAAACAAGCTTTGTTATCAGACAATTGTTTTTCCGGTGATTCTCGTTTTCTTCCAAATCACCTTTTTTATCCCTAAACTGCAAGGACACATGGTCTTCATCTGCTTCGATATAGAGATACTCTATTTCTTTTTTATTCTCCGGTTTTTCCGTGTTTTTAGGAAACTCCAGTGCATGAATCTTATTTTTGACTGTCTGTTTTTCCACATCTGTTGTCAGGCTGGTTTCTTCTCCACCTCGTCTGTATGAGGTCTGAACGGCTTCATTAAGCATTCTTGCAAGTGCATCTTCCGTTATTCGTTCATGTTTCTCCAGGCCGACAATTCGATCAAGCAGATATTCACTTTCACCTGTTTCCTTATTCGTGAACAGGGTCTTTTTGAATGTGACCGTTCCAAGTGAAGTTATCAGCTGTTTTGTATCATGCGATTCTACGACCCAGTGTTGCAGGCGCTTCTGGCTCTTCCTGAGCATTTCATTCATTTCTTCCAACGATTCCTGTATCATTTTTAATCCCAGGTTATGCAGTTCATCTGTAAGCCTAAGAACATACTCAGCTAACTTTTGTGGCTCCTTCATAAAATCATTTTCAAGTTTTTCAAATCTGTTGATGCATTCTTCCTCAAAATATTTTATACTGTTATACATAGAGAACACCTTTCCTTTGTTTGTATTAGTTCGTCGCTAAATACTTTATCACAAAGTGGTGTTCTCTATTTTTTATTTTCCATTATCCGAGTAAAATTTTACGCTAGCTTGCATAATTATATTTTTAATCTTCTCATACATACTTCCAGAAATGCCTTACAATCTCTCCTGCATTTTTGCTGTCAATAACTTTGACATCATTCCATTCCCTCGGAAATAGCTGTCTGTAATCTCTCCTTAGAAATCTTTCATCTAACAGAGAAATGACTCCATAATCTTCATCCGTCCTGATAACACGCCCTGCTGCCTGCAAGACCTTATTCATTCCCGGATATCTGTATGCATAATCAAATCCATTTCTATTATTCTCATCATAGTAATTCTTAAGTATCTCTCTTTCAGAGCAGACCATCGGAAGTCCCGTACCAATGATAATACTGCCGATAAGTCTTTCATTCTTAAGGTCTATGCCCTCCGAGAATATTCCACCAAGCACACAGAAGCCAATAAGGCTTTTATCCCTGTCCACTTCAAATGTTGCTAAGAATTCTTCCTTTTCTTTTTCTTTCATACTTCCTGTCTGGCAGAATATCTCATATTCTTCTGTAAAACCCTCTCTTATGGCTAATTCATATATATCTTCTAACATTTTATATGATGGAAAGAATACCATATAATTTCCGGCACATCCACCTACCACTTCTCTTATAATATTTAACATTCTTATATATTCATTTTCATTTCTTCTTGTGTATTTACTGCTTACATCTCTGCATATTGAGACCAGTCTTTTATGTGTATCGAATGGAGAATCAATATAAATCGCATAGTCCTCAATATCTCCGCTTAATAATTCCTTATAATAATTAACCGGCAAAAGCGTTGCAGAGAAGAACATTGTCGCAATTCCTGTCTGCATACAATCCTGCAGATTACCCGATGGGTTTACGCAGAAAAGCTTCACAAAGAATTCGCCTTTCTCATTAAAGTCAGAATATATAACGTATTTGCTGTCAACAAGTTCATATATATCTAAATATGTCCTTACCGCAAAATATAATTCTAATACTTCATCTCTTTTATCAAATTCCTTATTATCATCTAAGAATTTCTCTAGTGCTGTCTGTAATCTTAAAAGCGACAGAACTAAGTCCTCAGTTTCATCAAGAAGTGTGTATGAATACCGGTCTGAAGTTCCTATACACATTCTCTTAAGACTTAACATTTCGCGATTGCATTTATCAAGAGCATTTGACACTCTCTTGCTTCTGTCCTTGACAATCTTTTTACAGCTTAAGAAATCTTCCTTAGTAATTATGGCACTATACATTTCCCTTGCACGCTCCACAAGATTATGTGCTTCATCTACGAGAAATACATATCTGCCTGTTATTCCCTCCGTAAAATATCTCTTAAGCTTGGCATAAGGGTCAAAAACATAATTATAATCACAGATTACGCCATCCATAAAATTACTTATGTCTAATGACATTTCAAACGGACATACCTCATATTCATCTGCATATTTCTCGATAACTTCCCTTGTTATTGATGATTCATTGGTAATTACTTCATATATTGCACTGTTTACCCTGTCAAAATGCCCTTTTGCACGTTTGCATTTATCAGGATTACATATAGTCTCATCACATGGACAGATTTTCTCTTTTGCGGTTAATGTAACCGTCCTGAAATGTAGTCCGTTTCTCCTTAATACTTCGAAAGCTTCTTCTGCTACAGTTCTAGTTATCGTCTTGGCGGTAAGATAGAAGATTTTATCCACATCTCCTGTTCCTACAGTCCTCACAGCCGGATAAATCGTCGAAATAGTCTTACCTACGCCTGTCGGTGCCTGAATGAACATATTTCTCTTAGCAAGAATTGATTTATAGACAGATACAACAATATTTCTCTGCCCGTTTCTGTATTCAAATGGGAATTCTAAATGCTGTATTGAATCCATCTTCATCTTCTGCTCGTCTGCAATATAGTCTGCCCATCTTATATATTCAGCCATTACACTCTCGAACCATACTTCTATTTCTTCAAATGTATATACGGTTCTGAAACGTTTGATTTCCTCGGTATCAAGATTGCAATATGTCAGCTGCACACAGATTTTATCCAGATTATGTTGTCTGGCATAAATATACGCATAACACATTGCCTGTGCCTGATGCACCTGCTGTGCTTCTGTGAATTTCATCACATCTGCATACATACTTTTTATCTCATCTACCACTACTATATCCTCGGCTATGATACCGTCTGCTCTTCCCTCCAGATTAATGCAGTAATTATCATATTCAAGTGCTATCTTTAACGTAACTTCAGCTTTATATTCTATACCCATCCGTCCCTGAATCTTCTTATGCATCTTCGTACCCTCTGCCATTGCCTGCTTGCTCATTGCACCGGCTGTACGGTTATCAATGTCACCTGAACGCATAATAAATTCCACAAGATTTCGTACAGAAATATTTATAGTAAACTTCTCCATTATTTATTAAATCTTTCCGGTATATTTTCGCCCAATTCTGCCCTATGCTCTAACAATTTATCATACTGCTTATACATTTTCTGGACACCATTCTCTAACAGATAATAATGTTTTATATAAGGTATAAGTAAGACAATAAGCAAAAATGCAAGCAGAAGCAGACCTATGTTATTCACTATCAGATATGTAAATATCGTCATAAAAAGTACCAATTGCAAATAAAACAGTTACGATTAGATGAACAAGTCTTTCGTGCATAAAGAAGCCTATCTGCACCATATGATTCTTCAATATCTTCTGTAAGTCCATCTCTTCTCCTGATTCTATTCGTTCTAAAAGGTCGTCCATATACTTTAAATATTTTGTTATTCTCTCTTTCATAAGCTTCTCCTGTTCTGGGTAATCTACTCTGATGATTATTGTATTAAATTGAAAAAATAGGTAATAAATACCTGAGTATCTATCACCTATTTTAACCAATATCTCTCTATATTGCAATTCGATAATTATTAGTTAGCTTTACCAACTGAACCAAATAATTCCATTTTTTCCTTAACTGTAGCTTTGATTGCTTCAAATCCAGGAGCTAATAATTTACGTGGGTCATATCCTTTACCCTGAAGGTCTTTACCCTCTTCGATATATTTACGTGTTGCTGCTGCAAATGATAACTGGCATTCTGTGTTAACATTAATCTTAGCTACACCTAATGAGATTGCTTTCTTAATCATATCGTCTGGGATACCTGTACCACCATGAAGAACTAATGGCATATCACCTGTAAGTTTCTGAATAGCATCAAGTGTTTCGAAACTTAATCCTTCCCAGTTATCTGGATATTTGCCATGTATGTTACCGATACCTGCTGCAAGCATTGTTACACCAAGATCTGCAACTGCTTTACACTCGTTAGGATCTGCACATTCTCCTCTACCGATTACACCGTCTTCTTCTCCACCGATAGCACCAACTTCTGCTTCAAGAGACATTCCTTTTTCTTTAGCTATCTTAACTAATTCTGTTGTCTTAGCAACGTTCTCATCGATTGGATAATGTGAACCATCAAACATAATTGAAGAGAAACCTGCTTCAACACACTTTAAACATCCTTCGTAGCTACCATGGTCTAAGTGTAATGCTACAGGAACTGTGATGTTTAATTCTTCCATCATACCATTAACCATACCTACAACAGTTTTGTAACCTGTCATATATTTTCCTGCACCTTCAGAAACACCTAAGATAACTGGTGAGTTTAATTCCTGTGCTGTTAATAAGATTGCCTTTGTCCACTCAAGGTTGTTAATGTTGAACTGACCTACAGCATAATGTCCTGCTTTTGCTTTTTCAAGCATCTCTTTTGCTGAAACTAACATATTTTATTACCTCCGTAAATTAAAATTATCATTTGAAAAATGTTCATCTACATTTTTCCTATATTATACCTTATTTTTAAAGTATTGCAAACTATTTTTAAATTCTTCAACATACTGACGAAGTTTATCTGTATCTTTCTCTGTAAAACCGGCATTTTTATCAGCATATTTAGCCCTGTATATAATGCATATAACCTCTTCTGTATCTGATGTGTCAGGAATAATTCCACCTGATTTAGTATATTTACTATCCTTATCCATATCAGCTTTCTTAAGTCTACCGATTAATTCGTTGATATCGTTACATATATCACTTGTGCTTCGGTTTATGGAATAATCTATTCCTGCTTTAGTAAGGAGCTTTTCAAAAATCACAGTCAGTACATCTATATTATGTCTTAAATCGTCTGTATTATAA
>OKWC01000122.1_pt1 | contig 15176 bp, 17 predicted proteins | sample 1606971 | NCBI WGS metagenome assembly OKWC01 (sample SAMN04414076, study PRJEB24778) | human gut metagenome | material: faecal | host: Homo sapiens
GCACCTCCGGTTCTGCTACCTGCTGTTGGGATGGATCGGGACGCTCGTTGTCGTGGGCGTGCAATTAGCCATCGCCGGATGGATGGTCTGGGACGATGATACCGCGCACCCGACTGACCGCACTCTACAACAGTTCAACATCAATCAACCCATGTATCACTTGTCCGGATGATCCATGTATCATTAAAGACAAAAAACAGATGATTAAATGTAATGTTACGGTATGCGGCGTTATCGGCCGCGATGCGTCGGTTCGCAAGAATAAAGAAGAGAAAGAATTTCTGGTGTTTCCGCTCCGGGTACAGATTCCGGCGACGGGTGGCGGGCACACTATCGAGGTGGATGTCCGCAAGGAGGGCTGTCAGGAGGAAGCCGCCGGTTATCGGAACGGCTCCCGTGTAGAAGTGAGGGGTACGATGTATCTCAAACGCCGGGGCGACAAGCTATATTTCAACCTGTTCGCCGATGAAATCTGCAATGCCGCTACGGATGATGCGGATTGCGTCAAGGGCGAGCTGGTGTTTCGTGGTAAGGTCGGCCAGAACATCGAGGAAAAAAGGGATAAGAAAGACCAGCCTTATACGGTGTTCTCGGCGTTTAGCGCAGAGAAGGTCGATGACGGCTTCGAGTACCAGTGGGTGCGCTTCTTCTGTTTCGGTAAGGAGCGCGAAGCGTGGTTGCAGCCGGGTGTAAAGGTGGATGCCAAAGGTGAAATGAACCTGTCGGCACACAACGGGAAAATCAACCTTTCCTGCAAGGTGGAGGAACTGACGCAATATGTGGCGGATTCGTCTAACTATAATCAATAAGGGTTATGGCCGGTTACAGAAAGAAGAATGCCGACGGACCGAACAGCGAGGACAAGGCTCTTGACCTGTTCGCCGAAATGATGATCGAGAAAATCGAGGGCATTCAAAAGGACTGGAAAAAGCCTTGGTTTACGGAGGGTACGCTACAGTGGCCCCGCAACCTTCACGGGCGCGAGTACAACGGGATGAATGCTTTTATGCTGCTTTTGCACTGCGAGAAAGAAGGGTACAAGATTCCCCGTTTCTGCACGTTCGATTGTGTTCAGAAGCTCAATAAGCCCGGAAAGGATGGAGAGGAACTGCCGCGTGTCTCCGTGCTTCGTGGTGAAAAATCCTTTCCGGTCATGCTCACCACGTTCACTTGTATCCATAAGGAGACTAAGGAGAAAATCAAGTATGACGATTACAAGAAACTCTCCGATGACGAAAAGGAACAATACAATGTCTATCCGAAGATGCAGGTGTTCCGGGTCTTCAATGTCGCGCAGACTAACTTGCAGGAAGCGAGACCGGAGCTGTGGCAAAAACTGGAGCGAGAAAATTCGCGTCCGGCAATCGAGGAGGGCGAGCATTTCAGTTTTGCCCCAGTCGATACGATGATAAGGGATAACCTGTGGATTTGTCCGATTACGCCGAAATATCAGAATGACGCCTACTATTCCATCACGAAGAACGAAATCATCGTACCCGAAAAGGAGCAGTTCAAATCGGGAGAATCGTTCTACGGGACACTGTTCCACGAGATGACGCACTCCACCGGAGCGGAAAACGTACTTGACAGGTTCAAGCCGACAACTTTCGGTTCTCCTGAATATGCCCGTGAGGAACTGGTGGCAGAGTTAGGCAGCGCACTGGTCGCACAGCGTTACGGCATGACCAAGCATATCAAGGAGGACAGTTGCGCATACCTCAAAGGATGGCTCGATGAGCTGAAGGAATCGCCGCAATTCATCAAGACAACGCTTTTGGACGTGAAAAGGGCAACCTCGATAATTACCCAGAAGGTGGATAAGATAGCGCAAGAACTGGAACAAAATGTCGGCGAGAAGCAGGAAAACGGAGCGGCAGCAAAGGAGAAGACATTTTATTCTTCTGTTGCGTATCTCCAATTTTCGGATGACACGAGACAGCTTGACGAACTTAGGGACAAAGGCGATTATGAGGGATTGCTGACGCTTGCCAAGGAGTATTACGACGGCAATGGCATCAACGAACAGCATACTTATTTATCGGCCACGAACAACAAGGGTGACAGCCTTATTGCCGAGGATGAGAATTTCGCTGTCGTGTACAACGGGAGTGTCGGGGGAACCTACGAGGTGATGTTGAAATTCACGGAGCAGGAAATCCGAGACCATATCCGGCGTTACGGTGTCGATATCGCCGGAGATACAATAAAAGGGGTTGCCAGGGAGATGGCGGCGGAACAGTTCTCCGCTTTGGCGTATCAAAAGATTCCGGCCTTCGAGATGCCGAACGGTGAAGTGCTATATGTCGAATATAACAAGGAATCCGATACGCTTGATGTCGGGCAACCCACCAATGCCGGGCTGGTCGCGCAGCATCGTTTCCCTTACGACCACAATATCGGGTTGGATGCCAACTTGCAAACCGTGAACGAGAAGCTGAACGAGCTGGAAGAGTATCGGGCAGAACTACAAGAGGCAGAATACGGCAGCGGTATGCGCCGGTAAGGATGGAAAGAAAAAGATGCGGAACTGGTTGGCTCCGCATCTTTTTTGCAGTTTATTTCCCCAACAAACCGTCTATCATAGACTGTAAATTTGCTATGTCGCAATACTGGTTACATCCCCCTCGGTAGTCCTTTCCATTTTGAGCTGTCCGTATCAGAAACGAATCGAGTTCAATTCTTACGCCGCTGCCCATTCGTGACAGACCGGAAGAGTGGCTGATGTAAACGAACTTGCCGTTGCGCTCAATGAAGCAGGAGGTGTCATAATGCCCTTTTGAATTGGAAGCCACCTTTGCACCAACGGCTGCGGCATATTTGGAAATCTCACGCACCAATGCTGTCTGGAAACTGCGGTACTCTTTTGAAACATAGTCTCCTGCATCTGCAAGTATAGCGTCCTGCCATTTGGTATAAAAATTCTGTGCCATATTGATATTTATTATTATTCGTTCCGCAAATAACTTTTCCATTTCTCGCCGTCAATGGTCAGTTTGCCCATTTCCCAATCGTATTCCACTTCCGGTATATTGGTATAAGGGAAATGAACGGTGTAGCCTATCTGTCCGTAAGAGCAATGCAGAGGGGTAACGCAAATCTCCCAACCGAAGTAAGATTGCGGCGTGCAGTATTTTCGCCAGTTGAAACGACCTGCGGCAATATTGCCGCAAAGTCGTTTGAGTATGTCGTTTGTTGTCATTCTGTACCTCCTTTGCTGAGTATGGTGAGTTGTTCGGGACGGTCTGGAAACCAATAAGCATCACTGTCGATATATACGCATCTATAGCCATTCCAAGGTTTTCTGAAAGCTAATACTTCTTTGGGGCCAAATACCACCCCGTAGTCGTTTGTAAACGCCACCATATCGCCTACAGCCAAATCACTGTCTGTTTCCATGACTTCGGACAACCGGCTGAAAAACTCCATGCCCTCGGCTTCACGCTCTTTCTTCCAGCGCATAAACTCCTCTTTGTGGCTTCTTGATGAGCCAATAGGTAATAACTCCGATGCCAAAACCTCTGTCTCGGAAGAGCTTGTTGAGATTAAGATGATGCTGTCACTATCCACTTTTTTCGGGAGTTGAGATAATTCGACATTCTATATCATTATCGGCAGTGTGCCAAAAAAGGAGGTTGCCTTGCTTGATGAAATCGTACTTGCTCATTGTCTTTTGATTTATTGTTTTTTTTATTTCCCTTTTCTTGAAGCCTTTTGACTTCGCCCAAAGGGGTTGTTTTCATGTGCGTCACAAACGGGGGATGCAAGAACGATGAGCAAGGAACCTGCAATGAAATTTTATGAAATACCGTCATCTCCGATTACGGAAAGTTGTCGTCAAATTTTTATTTCAGGTAGCGATAGCGGTACTTGGGCAATGTTCGTCCACCGTACCTTTGCACACGAAAACAGACCTGCGGCGTATGTCGGGGCTGTGAAGGGATTATACCCTTAAAACAGGAATATACCGGCTGTGAAACCGGTGGCGGAAGCTCTGCAGAGCATATTTATAAAAGTAACCGGGGAGCCTGTGCAAAAAAGAGAGCAACCACCCACTTTTGAGGCGGGTGGTTGCCAATGTTTCGGACAAACATCAGAAGTGGTAATCAACAACTCCTCCGATGTAGAGTATCGTTCCCGGTTCAAGCCTACAAACAAACTCCATAAACGTAAAGGACTGTTCGGCAAAAGACTGGCAGCCATCGCCATCCAAATAGAAATGATAGGCGACATCCAACGGATTTTCCACTGCCTGTTTGAGATAATAGGTCGAACCCCATTCCAACATATTATCTGCCGTAAGAGCATTCGCTCTTTTTTTGATATTGGCGACATACTCCTCTTTCCATTGCTCTATTCCACCATTATAGCGCATGGTGTCATCGGATATAAGCTCGAACATTCCTTTGGGCAAGGCATGATTGACCAAATTGGCAATATCCTCTTTACGGTCTTCCTCGTCTATTTCTGAACAATAGTCATAGAAGCTCCCGTCTCCTTGCTGGAGTGTGTCCTCATTCAGATAGTTTTCTTTGTCTATCGGCTCCGTTGAAATTTGAAAAATCCTGCTGTGCATAATTGTAAATTTTAGATTGTTAAATATTTTCTTTTTTCCCTTTTCTTGAAACTCTTTTGGCTTCTCGTCGGGGAATGATTTTTATGCAGGACTGACAGCGGGAAAAGGACGGATAAGGCAAGTAAACAGTGTACGGGATGAAACGGAATACCCAACCGCCCAATGTAAGAGCACAGTCAGGCTCGTCCGACTATGCCCTGCAACGAGGTGGGGAGTGAAAGTCAATCTTCGATTTGTGGAAGGCTGCCGTGAAGAATATCCGGGAACCGTTAGTGAAAGCGATACTTGACGACCAGACGCACGCTGTACCTTTGCATATAAAATCTCTCCGAAGAGAATTGCCGACGTGAGATGAAAAGAGACCATAATTGAGAAACGCTATTATTCATAAGGGGAAAAGACTATTCGTGGTTGTTATAAATGCTTGATTAACATGAAAATACAATTCGCGCCATAAAATAATCCTTTCTTGAAATAAAAATCACAGAAAAAGAAACAAGATTAAAAAATAACCATTAACTTTGCACCAGTCAAGTTTCCAATCGAAGCGTCGAACGGAATTAAAAGGGAATCCCGGTGAAAATCCGGAGCTGTACTCGCAGCTGTAAGTCCTATTAAAGTTTATCGCACTCTTTGCCACTGGTGAAAGCTGGGAAGGCGCGATAAGCGGGATGAGCCAGAAGACCTGCTTGATGAGATAGATTTAGTGACCACGGGATAATTGGCATTAGATTAAAATGAACAGAGGCTCGTCCACAGGCACCTATATTCTTTTTGATAACCGATTTCTCATTCGTTGCAAATCTGTCGCAATAAAAACGAATGTGTGTTTAAACTTTTTGTTTAACTTTTAATAATTAAGTTATGAAAAAGAATTTTAGATTCTTGGCAATGGCTGTTGTAGCAATGGCCGCCGCAGTGTTCACGGGATGTTCATCCGACGATGACTTCCTTGCTCCGTATGAGGAGAGTGCGATTCAAACCCGCGCGATAAGTTCTACCAATGCGCTTATCGATTTTGATAACGTACCTTCCAGCGTAATGGCTTCTGACCAGTATGGAAACAATCTCTATTCTGCCACGGCCAACGGTAAGCAGGTAACGACCGGCTACATCACTCAAATCGGGCAAACCGGTACGTACATTCAGTTCCCGATTAACTATTTGGAACAAGAATGGGTAAGCGGACAGCCTTGGGAATATGAATTTTGGAATGGTGGTTTTGCCATCTCTAATTTCCATAATCTGACACAGGGGGATTATCAAAACCAATGTAGCGTGTACTGGCCCAACGGCGGTCATAGCGGTAAAAATTTTGCTGTAGCTTTCGGTTATAGCGATTCATACAATGATTCACAAGCAACCTATGACAAATGTGCGAAGATTTACCTGACCGATGCAACCGGCTACAGAGTCGTTACCACAAACACTCCTGTCAAGGGTACACCGAAATATGGTAAATTCAACAGCGTATGGGTTTGCAATACGACTTATACCTACATAGTCATGAAGGATGGAAACTCGTTTACACAAGGCTCTTTGTCGGCACAAAAAGGATGGTTTAAGGTGGTATTTGTTGCGTTGGATGCGACGGGTAAACCTACAGGTAAGGAAGTAGAATACTATTTGGCAAACTTCGATTCCAGTAAAGATGCAGAATCAGGTTTGACCAATAAAATCCGTACCGGATGGAATCAAGTGGATTTAAGCGGTTTAGGTGACAGCGTATGTACTGTAGCTATCAATTTCGAAGGAAGCGATTCAAGCGCATACGGATTGAACACTCCTGCTTACGTTGCTATAGACGATATTGATGTAACCGTAAACGAATAACATGAATTTGGGGCAAATGCTTTTTAACGGCAAGTGCAAAGTATTTGCCCCTTTTTATTATATCCCAATGAAGATTGAAATCAAATACTTTCTTCAAGGGAATTTCAGCGTTAAAATTATAAATATAATGAAGAAGTATTTGCTTTTATTCTCCTTGACGATATTTCTATTTGCTTGCAACAAAGACGAAGAAATATCGCAGGACGTGATATTGCCTCCTGTCATTGAGTTGGATAGCGAGGACGGAATCTACGTTGTAAAGATAGGAAAAGAGGTCGTTATTGAGCCGACCTATCAGAATGTCGATTACGCCGTTTATTCATGGAAATGCAACGGTCGTATCATTTCCGATGAGCCTCAATTGAAATACATTTTCAACGAATGCGGTTCGTATTACGTTACCCTGCGTGTGGATACGAGGGATGCCAGCACAGAGGAAGAAATTCGTGTGGATGTCAATGAATTGCTCCGCCCGTCATTTCATTGGTAACCCCCTCTATAGGGCTTAAAGTTGTCGCAGGACGTGAATACATCCTTACTCCCGACATTCAAAATGCAGAAGGAGCCACTTATTTGTGGACTCTTAACGGAAACGAAGTCGGAACGGAAAATACTTATACATTCAAGCAAGATGAGTTGGGAACTTATGAACTGACCTTAACCGTAACAAATGAAGACGGACAATCAAAGAAGACAGTTTCTATTGAGGTTGTCGATAAACTTCCGATTGAAATCGTAGTTCCGTCATCTTTATATTTCACCGAGGATAATACCAAATACGTAGAATTAGGACGTACTTTGTTTGTCCGCCCCTTTGTGTCAATAAGTGCCGAGCCTTCTTATCAATGGAGTTTGGACGGGCAACCGATTGAAGGAGCCAATTCTTTGGTTTACGGTTTCAAACCTTCTAAAATCGGAGAGCATACGCTTACTTTTACCGTGAAATACGATAATCAAAGAACAAAAGCAATCCTCACTCGTAATATTGCTGTTTCCGGTGTCGATGAAGTCAGTGTCAATATTCCGGTGAAATGTTGTGAAGCGGCCGGGAAAAGACCTTTTGCTGCCGGAAATTCCATTTACAGCAATAAAGTATATGAATTTGTTCCGGCTCCGGGACAATTTGTAAACGAAACGAATACAGCAGGTTCAATGGGGAAAGCACGCACGAAGCAGCCTGTGCTTACGCACAAAAACGTCTTGATAATGAACAATATGTTTCTCTCGGAGGTTGGGGAGGATATATTGTAGTAGGATTCGACCACAGTATCGAAAACAAAGGCGGTTATGATTTTTCCATCAAAGGAAATGCCTTTGATTCGTCAAATGAACCGGGCATTGTATGGGTAATGCAAGATGTCAATGGAGACGGCTTGCCCAACGATGAATGGTATGAACTGAAGGGTTCTGAATATGGAAAACCCGAAACCATTCAGGACTATGCCGTAACTTATTTCCGTCCCGGTCCCAACATGGATACTCAATGGCAGGACAACAAGGGAAATAAAGGGGCAATTGACCGTCTCGGCAACTATCACCCGCAAGAGTTTTATTATCCTTTGTGGATTGAAGAGGATTCCTATACGTTATACGGCACATGCCTGAAAGCACGTACCGAACAAAGCCCGTCGACAGGCATGTGGTCCAATAATCCGTTCGGGTGGGGATATGCCGATAATATTGGTGATGATATGCCCAATAAAGACAATCCTAACGCGGGAGCACTTGGAAACTATTTTAAGATTTCCGATGCGCTCAATATCGACGGCACGTCTGCAAACCTTTCCCATATCGACTTTATCAAGGTGCAGACCGGAGTCAATGTAAAAGCCGGATGGTTAGGGGAAAATTCCACGGAAGTTTTCAAGTTCTGTGATGAAAACAACAATAACGACAAATAAAATTCATTATGAACAAAATATATCATTTCATCCTATTCTGTTTCGCTACGCTCTGCCTTGCTGCATGTAGTGATGACGACCCTGAAGTAAGCGGAATAGACGGCAAGGATCACTTCATCTCCGAGTTTGCTCTAACTGTAGATGGCATTACCTATCAAGCCATGATAGTCGGGGACAAGATTACAGTTGAGATACCTTATAATACCAGTCTGAAAGGGGCTACCGTAGAGTATGCCCTTTGCGAGGGAGCCTCTATTAACCCGAATCCATCGACCATAGAGGATTGGGAGAATGAATGGAAATTCGTAGTTACCTCCAAAATGCAGGATAGCAAAGTATATTCCTATACTTATCAATATACAGACATCGAACAGAGCGGCAGCGTAGTACTTGCCACGCAAGCCGAGGTTGATAATTTTGCAAAGACAGGAATAAACAAAATCGAAGGCAGCCTGACCATCGGAACGGCAGACGGAGAAGAAATCACCAATCTGGACGGACTTGCCAACCTGAAACAAATCAGTAACTCTCTTGTTATCAATCCGTCTTACAAAGGAGCGGATTTGACGGGGTTGGATAATCTGGAACAACTCGGAAGTTTCAAATTAGGATCGACAACTTCTACCAGTAAAAACATAACGCTCAAAACGGTTAATCTGCCCTCTTTGCTTGGAGTGACCGGCGATTTTGTCGTTAACAGTTCTGTCATTGAAAAAATATCTATACCCAAAGTCGAGTTCATTGGTGAGGATATGTATATAACTTCCGATGCTTTACTTGATTTGGATGCAAATGCCGTTGAATCTGTCGGAGCTTCCTTAATTGTCAAAGGTTCGGTAGCACAAAAAGAATCAGCGACAACCGAAGCCATTGTTTTCTCAGCGCTCAAACAGGTCGGGAATGAACTTACAATCCAATATTTTCCCAAACTGCAAGGAATTTATCTACCGGCATTGGAAAGTGTGGCCGGTACTGCCTCATTCTCCGATATGTCCTCCATCGGAAGTCTTGCAATGACCGAATTACATTCGGTTGGAGGACTAACTATAAAAAATTGCAAAGAAATTTCCATTGTTGAACTTCCCGGTCTTATTTCCTGCGGAGAGACCAGTGTGGATGCGAATACAGTCAATAAGCTAAATTTAGCTTCTTTGAAAGATGTATTCGGAGATATGACTTTAAGTAATCTGCTCATAGAAGAGCTGGATTTGTCCCAGACAAATTTTAACGGGAATACACTTACCCTACAATGTGCCCAACTAAATAAAATAGTAGGACCGGAAACATTTAACGGTAGCCTTCTTCTATGTCCTACAAATTGTCGATTGACTGAATTCACGTTGGAAGGAATCTCAAATATACAGGGTGACTTCCAATGCATAAATTATTTTTATGTAAAAGAATTTGTTATGCCATTTATTCGTGTGGCAGGAGATATGACTATTGCATTGAATTCGGGAAGTGTTAATACGGGGGCGGAGATCGAATTTCCTAAATTGCAGGAAATTGGAGGGACCTTAACATTAGGAACAAATAGGAATGCAAATAATATTACCTTCCCGTTATTGAAAAAAATTCTCGGTTCATGTTCAGTTACGACTTACAAACTTAAGAATGATATTGAGTTTACCAATCTGGAAAGCATTGGAACGGATGGAGCTGATGCACAAATTAAGTTTGAGATTGAGGCTACTAATATTCTATGTCCCAAATTAAAAACGATAAATGGGAAGTTTGATATTGCAACATCTTCTTTTATGTTTGATATGGAAGTAGATAAAGTATCTTATCCTAACGTAGAATCAATATCCGAAAATCTTTCAATAACATGCCCGTATTTTGATTTTGGTTCTAATGGTATTTTGTCCATTGATTTTTCAGGTCTCAAATCAGCAAAAGGGATTAGTATAAGCGGGCAAGGAGATGTTACTGATTTCAGTTCTTTCAAATACCTGTTTGAAAACAATGTTCTAACAGGAGAATCTCAATGGTCTGTCAAAGAATGTGGTTACAACCCCACTTTCCAAGAGATGAAAGACGGGAAGTACAAGCTTGCCGAATAGATAACGAAACAATAAATTTTCTGCCAATCCTCGGTATGCTTACCGTAAGGTAAGCTGCCGGGGATTAACTATAAAAATAACGGTATGACCTATCACCAATTGAAATATCTGCTATGGAGCGTAGTTGTCGGAGTGACACTATCCTTGACATCCTGCATGAAGTGGGACTACGGCGATGCCGTGGAAGATTTCAACGCCACGGGAGCCGGACTGTTCATCACCAACGAGGGCAACTTCCAGTACGGCAACGCTACCTTGTCCTATTACGATCCGGCGACCAAACAGGTGCAGAACGAAATTTTCTTCCGTGCCAACGGCATGAAACTCGGCGACGTGGCACAGTCGATGACCATCTACGACAACAAGGGCTGGGTCGTGGTGAACAACTCCCACGTGATTTTCGCCATCGACCTGAACACCTTCAAGGAGGTAGGACGCATCGAGAACCTGACCTCACCGCGCTACATCCATTTCCTAAGCGACGAAAAAGCATACGTCACCCAATTGTGGGACAACCGCATCTTCATCATCAACCCGAAGAAATACGAAATTACCGGCTATATTCAAGTGCCGGACATGACGATGGAAAGCGGCTCGACGGAGCAAATGGTGCAGTACGGCAAATACGTCTATTGCAACTGCTGGAGTTACCAGAACCGCATCATCAAAATCGACACCGAAACCGATCAAGTAGTCGATGAACTGAAGGTCGGCATACAACCAACATCGCTGGTCATGGACAAGTACAACAAAATGTGGACGGTGACCGACGGCGGTTATGAGGGCAGCCCCTACGGTTACGAAGCCCCGTCGCTCTACCGCATCGATGCCGAGACCTTCACCGTGGAGAAGCAGTTCAAGTTCAAGTTGGGCGACTGGCCCTCGGAGGTGCAGCTCAATGGCGACAGGGACAAACTCTACTGGATCAACAAGGCCATTTGGAGCATGGACGTGACAGCCAGCCATGTGCCGGTACGTCCGTTCCTCGAATACAGCGGCACGATTTATTACGGACTGACGGTAAACCCCGCCAACGGAGAAGTGTACATCGCCGATGCCATCGATTACCAGCAGCAGGGCATGATATACCGCTACTCGCCCGAAGGGAAATTGATAGATGAATTTTATGTCGGGATTATCCCCGGTGCATTTTGTTGGAAATGAAGAATAAATTGCGGCATATATACCATATTATTTTCATCACGAAAAGACAGGAGATGACGATTCCAATGACAACCAAAGGAATGATTCTCGATCAGATGGTACAAATTTTCACAAGGAAAGGCTGTCATGTCTATGCCTGCAATGCTTTTCTCAATCATGTTCATATACTTGTAGAGATACCATCTCCCACGGACTTCGCAAAGATTATCAATAAAGTAAAAAGTTCTACAGGCGTTGTCTATCGAAAATATCCGGAATATGCGGATTTTTCAGGATGGGCAGCCGGATTTGATTCGTTTAGCGTGTCATTCAATGATCTGAATCGGGTAAAACACCACATTGAGAAACAAGAGACGGTTCATCAGGAACTTTCATTCGAGGACGAATACGACCAACTGCTTGAAGAAAACGGATTCAATGCCTATCAAGATTTTATGCGGGCATCATTCTCTGCATATGCTGCGGTAAATAACCATATTAAAAACAAAAGGAAATGACATATACAAAATATTTACTTTTCTCAATATTGGTTGTCTGTCCATCCGTGCTGTCTGCGCAGGGAATCACCCGGCGTATTCACCAGATAGACGAGGTGACCGTATGGGGCAAACGGCCGATGAAGGAAATCGGCGTGCAGAAGACGAAGTTCGATTCACTCGCACTGAAAGAAAATATCGCCCTCTCGATGGCGGACATCCTGACGTTCAACTCGTCCGTGTTTGTCAAGAGCTACGGCCGCGCCACGCTCTCGACCGTCGCCTTCCGAGGCACGTCGCCCAGCCATACGCAGGTGACGTGGAACGGGATGCGCATCAACAACCCCATGCTCGGCATGACCGACTTCTCCACCATTCCGTCCTACTTCATCGACCAGGCATCGCTGCTGCACGGTACTTCATCGGTGAACGAAACGGGCGGTGGACTGGGCGGTCTGGTCAAACTCGGCACGGCTCCTGAAGTCGCTGAAGGGTTCAACGCCCAGTACGTGCAGGGCATCGGCTCGTTCAAGACCTTCGATGAGTTCGCCCGCTTCACCTACGGAAGTGAGCGGTGGCACGTCTCCACCCGTGCGGTCTATTCTTCCTCGCCTAACGATTACAAGTACACCAACCACGACAAAAAGATAAACATCTACGACGAGGATAAGAACATCGTCGGACAGTATCACCCGAAAGAGCGCAACCGCTCCGGGGCGTCAAGGACCTGCATTTGCTTCAGGAAGTGTATTACAATACCGGGAAAGGCGACCGTTTCGGGCTGAACGCCTGGTATATCAATTCCAATCGGGAACTCCCGATGCTGACCACCGATTACGGCGATGCCACCGACTTCGAGAACCGCCAGCGAGAACAGACGTTCCGCAGCGTCTTGTCCTGGGATCACATGAAAAGCAACTGGAAACTCGGCGTGAAAGGCGGTTACATACACACATGGATGGCCTACGACTACAAGCGTGAGGTCGCACCTGACAACTGGGCGTCGATGACCCGCTCCCGCAGCAAGGTAAACACGTTTTACGGTCAGGCGGAGGGAGAGTATTCTTTGGATAAAAAATGGTTTTTCACCGCCAATGTATCGGCACACCAGCATTTGGTACGGAGCGAGGACAAGAACATCATCTTGCAGGACGGTGGCAAGGCCATCGTGGGCTATGACAAGGGGCGCGTGGAACTCTCCGGCTCCGTATCCGCCAAGTGGCAGCCGATAGACCGCTTGGGTATGTCGGTGGTACTGCGAGAAGAGATGTATGGTTCCGATTGGATTCCACTCATTCCGGCTTTCTTCATTGACGGTATCATTTCCCCGAAAGGAAATGTGATGCTGAAAGCATCCATATCGCGTAACTACCGTTTCCCAACTCTGAACGACCTATACTTTTTGCCGGGAGGTAATCCCAACCTGAAAAACGAACAAGGTTTCAGTTATGATGCCGGGGTGAGTTTCGATGTCGGCAAGAAAGGCATTTACAAGTTGAGCGGCGGTGCGAACTGGTTCGACTCCTACATCGACGACTGGATTATCTGGCTGCCCACCACCAAGGGCTTCTTCTCGCCCCGCAACGTAAAGAAGGTCCACGCTCGCGCGAGGTCAAAGCGAACTTCGCCGTGCAGCCGGCGAAAGATTGGCTCATCGACTTGAACGGGTCCTATTCGTGGACACCCTCCATCAATGAAGGTGAGAAGATGTCGCCTGCTGACCAGTCAGTGGGCAAGCAGTTACCCTACGTGCCGAAGCACTCCGCATCGCTGACCGGACGGTTGTCGTGGCGGACTTGGGCGTTCCTTTACAAATGGGCGTTCTACTCGGAACGTTACACCATGTCGAGCAACGACTATACGCTGACAGGACACCTGCCCGAGTATTTCATGAGCAATGTCTCGTTGGAGAAAAACCTGTTTTTCAAACCGGTGGACATCCAGTTAAAATTCGCCGTCAACAACCTCTTCAACGAGGACTACCTTTCGGTACTCTCGCGCCCCATGCCCGGCATCAACTTCGAGTTCTTCATCGGCATTACCCCGAAGTTCGGGAAAAACAAGAAAAAGTCCGAAAATACAAATATGTAACGATATGAAAGCATTAAAGAATTTAAGCCTGCTGTTGCTACTTGTATTGGCATTCACAGGCTGCCACAATAAAAGTTCAAAACTCGCCGATTTCAACCGAACGGTCTATACACCTGAATACGCTTCGGGGTTTGACATAAAAGGTGCAGACGGCAAAAAGAGCGTATTGGTTACCGTCACGAACCCTTGGCAGGGCGCCGACAGCATCACTACGAACCTGTTCATTGCCCGTGATGACGAAGAGGTTCCGGCGGATTTCACCGGTCAGATGCTCAAGGGGGATGCCGAGCGCATCGTCTGCATGTCCTCGACCCATATCGCCATGCTCGACGCAATCGGCGAAACGGGACGCGTAGTCGGCGTGTCAGGCATCGACTACATCTCCAATCCCGACATTCAGGCGACGGCGGGACAGCGTTGGAGATGTGGGCTACGAAGGGAACATCAATTACGAACTGCTGCTCTCGCTTGACCCCGACCTCGTGTTGCTTTACGGCGTGAACGGGGCAAGCTCGATGGAGGGTAAGCTCAAAGAGTTGGATATCCCGTTCATGTATGTCGGCGATTACCTCGAAGAGTCTCCGCTGGGCAAAGCCGAATGGCTGGTGGCACTTTCGGAGGTTATCGGAAAACGGGCGGAGGGCGAAAAAGTATTCGCGGAAATCCCCGTCAGATACAATGTCCTGAAAAAGAAAGTAGCGGACAATATCCTCGACGCTCCGTCAGTCATGCTCAACACGCCTTACGGCGACAGCTGGTTCATGCCCTCGACCGAAAGCTATGTCGCCCGGTTAATCAAAGATGCCGGAGGCGATTACATCTACAAGAAGAACACAGGAAACGCTTCCGCGCCCATCGACCTCGAAGAGGCGTATCTGCTGGCCTCGCAAGCCGATATGTGGCTGCATGTGGGGATGGCGAACACGCTTGATGAACTGAAAGCCGCATGCCCGAAGTTCATCGACACCCGCTGTTTCCGTGGTGGACAGGTCTATAACAACAACGCCCGCACCAATGCTGCTGGCGGCAACGACTACTATGAGTCGGCGGTCGTAAATCCCGACCTCGTGCTGCG
>OKWC01000123.1_pt1 | contig 15172 bp, 20 predicted proteins | sample 1606971 | NCBI WGS metagenome assembly OKWC01 (sample SAMN04414076, study PRJEB24778) | human gut metagenome | material: faecal | host: Homo sapiens
TTTTACCTGATGCATATAACTCGCGGCGGATAATACATTCATCCGGATCATATTCCAAATCTCTTTGGGTAAAGAAAGGCTCCATCTGATAGGCGGAGATGTTGAAACGTGCTTCTACAATACATTTTATTGGCGCCTTTCTTGATCGCTTTGATATCAAAAGAAAAATGGAAACGGTACAGGTTAAAAAATAAATTTGAAGAATGAGATCTAATAGAATTTTCATAAGTGTATTACTCGTTTTTCTGTTTTTTATACCGACAACAGTGATTTCCCAGATCAATTATGGTACAACTGGCTTAATGAATATGCCTACAGCCGATATGCAGAGGGACAAAACTTTCATGGTTGGAGGTAATTGGTTGAATCATCACGCTACAGTACCGAGATGGTGGTATGATACATGGAATTACTATATCAATATAACAGTTTTTCCCTGGTTGGAAGCTGGTTATTTATGTATTGGTCATAAAGCTGTTCCTGTGGATTATGGTAATCGCTCTGGTTTTTGGGTTCCTTCTACTTATGGTAAGTTTGTCAATCAGGACCGTTCTTTTCATTTTCGTCTTAGAATCTGGAAAGAAGGCTGGTGGAAATCATGGACTCCCCAGATAGTTATAGGTGCTAATGATGGAATTGGAGATTCAGCCAATGGTGGTTCATTATCGAATCTGTCGGAACAGGATTATGGAAATGGTTTCTTGAACCGTTACTATCTGGCTATAACCAAACATCTTTATTTTGATAATATCGGTACATTGGGTGGACATATTTCATGGATTTATAGCAACCGTTTTGATAACAAGCTTAATAATCCGGCTTTTGGTGCTAATTTTCGTTTTGACCTGAAAGAAAATGGTTCGTTGATGAACAGGATTATTAATGGTGTGAATCTGATGGGTGAGATTGTTCCGGGTTATACCGATGTGAGATCTGATCTGACATTTGATCCTGATGGTTCGGTGTATCAGGTGAATATAGGAATGGAATACAGTTTCTGGAAAGACTATGTAAATGCAGTGGTGGAATTTAACAGGTGTCGTTATTTTTCTGGTGGGTTAGTGTTCAAAGTACATTTAAAGTGAGTTTATATATGTTACGTAAAATTCAATTTTTTTCTTTTTATATTCTTTCTCTTCTTTGTTTCTGTATCGGCTGAAGAGAATGAACAATTCGCATCAATGGCTTGTCGTTTTGTCAGTGCCAATCGTTTCACTCTTAATTGTGAACTTCAAGAAAACAGGATTATAGCTTTTAAAACAACAGATGATCAAATGTTGAGGATGTTGTGTTTATGGATACCTCAGATCAAAGATGATGAATACGAGTTGGATGATAAAAGTATTTCGTTATTGTCTAAGGTGGATCATGTTTTGGTAGGATATGGTCAGGTTCCAGGTAATCCTTTATTTTATTATTGTTTACCGGTTAGGAAAGTTGTCTCCAAAATGAAAATGAGGGTTCTTGGGAAGTATAAGATTCCGTTAGCTTTATGTGATTATCATTTCAAGAAGTAGTAAAAAATATCTCAAAGTCAGACAGAGGATATCTTTGCTTTTATTAGCAGGGATATTTCTTTTTTATTTTCTCTGTAAAAAAATATGCTGTTTCTGCTTGGATATTTTTTTGGGGAAGAGCTTAAATTATATAATTGTTGTGTTCTGGTATACCTCTTGATTCCTTATTCAACGCTGCTTTCAATCTGATGGTGGCGTTTTTTTATTTTGCATATCATTTGTTTATGTCATGTAATCTGCATACCTTTATAACATTTCAACTAAAATATAAATTTATTTTTTCTCACCTGTTTGTTTTTACTTGTGAAGGCAGGGACAGACTGACCATCAAAGGATTTAGTTTTGTGGAGAGGTTATTCCGAAAAGGAGGTAACCTCATCTTTTTATATTGCTTGTTGAAAAAGAGTGAATGGATAAAACTGTTACTGTCTTTCGTGGACCATAACTGCTGATTTTAGAATTTGCTTTCCAATATTAAAGAAGTTTTGTTGTAAAAATAATGGAAGAGCCTATTCCGAATATAAAAAATGCAGCCGTTTTGATCTTGGGTTTATTATTCCTATTTTTGTATTTATCAAGTCCTGTTGTGATCTGTAAATATTGGGCTGAGTGTTCCTAAAAAAGATCACTTACAGGACTTGATTCTTGTGATGTGGAAAAAAATGAAGGAGACCGAACTTTGTATGGTTCAGTCTCCTCTGTTTATTGGCTATTTCTTTCTTGATTTATATTTCCTACGTTCACATCCGAAAGTATTATGAGAGTAGGCATATTCAATTATTTCAGTAATATCATAATCCGGAACAAGCTCTTCGATGAATGACTTGGCTCTGTTTTTCTCTACTCCTGCCTTACATAGAACTCCAGCATAAGACATCGTAGTATTATTCCTCCCGTTGGCTATTGATTTTCCAGTCCAGATTTTCCCAAGGATACGGATTATACTATCATCGGAAACAACTTGTCTGCTCAGAGTGTTCAGGAATTTGGCTACATAAGAATCATCCTCGGTTATCATTTCATTTCCGGCTTCATCCTTTATTATGGTTTCTGTAACAGTTTCGGGTATAATTGGTTCAGGGGTAGATGGAATGAAGTGGAAAGGTTGAGGTTTCGGATTTTTCCATAGGTTCGGATCATAACTCAGAAAATTACCTCTGGCCAAATCCGTTGTACTCTTATCTATCTCAGGGCAATCAAACAACTTCAAGAGCTGATTATACAAGTCATAATGGTAAAGCGGCTCATAATTGTCATGGAGAATAATGGCTTTATAACCCTTAGCGCTTGGAGTGCTATAATAGGCATAGACACATAGGAAACTTTGTAACCATTTCTCAAACTCATCCATTTTCTCCGGCTGAATATGGTCGAAGTCAAGAGCCGTGAATGAAGAGTAGTGAATCAAACCGCTTCTGTTCTTGGTCTTGAAAGTTCCGTTCCATGTTACAGCCGGAAGTTTCATCTTGGCTTTCTCTTTTTCTTCCTTGGTTTTGGCTTTCCTTACCGCATCAACTTTTTTCGGCTACATGATAATAACTACTAGTCTTGATTATATCCAATACCTTATCTATTTCATATTCTTCAGGGTGATTGATGTCTGTAATTCTATTGAAAAGTGATATTTTTGTTCTGAAGTGTGATGTTACCTTGAAAGTCGCTATCAATTTACCTTTCATCCTGACAGTCCTATCCTCGCAGGTCAGATATTCGGATATATCGGAAGCACTTGGTTTTCCTGCTATATTCAGCTCCTTATAGATACCTTGAAGTAAATCCTTGACTTCTGATTTGGTATAAGTCTTGTCTGTCTTCAAAGCATCTATTAGTTTCACTGCTATCTGATCCTTGGGTTAGCTTGTCAAAAGGAGTAGGTTCGATAGCTTGTCTGATATAGTCTTCCCTCCAACATAACGCTTCAAATCCTTCTTTTCCAAGAGCGTCATGATATTTCTTATATTTGCCCTCTATGAAAGTACAGTCCTCCAAGAGTTCAGGGAAATTATCATATAGGTCACAATACAGTCTGGCTTTTCTAGGGAACTGATTATCCAGATTCCACTCCTTGAAAATCCGCTGTACTTCAGGATCATCACTTCCTGAGGATTTTGTAACGACAGCACCAACCCTTAAAGCACGGCACATGGAAAAATCATTGTTATAGATCCGGTTTGTAACTTCCCATGCTCTTCTTTCAGATATTTCAAGGATTTCATTCTCAACAATTCTGACATTATTATCCGCATCCTTGATAATACAGCAATAGTGTTCCTTATGTCCCTGTTGCCTGATTGTATTTTCCATCATCTGCAATTGTTCATCCTTGTTCGGAACCGCATTAAAATTATCAATCTGCTTCTTTGTCTTATCCTTCTTCTCCTTGATTGAGTTCTCCAGTTCCTCTTCCGTAACCTTTGATTTTCGGGTATTAAAGTAAAGAGTGGCTGTATTACGGAACGGATTTGTATCAACCTCTGTCTACCTATTATCTGTTGTAAATCCACTGAAACATCCACGGTCATGCTTTTCACCAGCGGATTGGCAAAGATATAGGAATAGGCGTTGGTGGAATAGAAATCAGCACCTATATATACGGTGGAAGTACAGAAGGTGAACATCTTATGCGGTTCTCCCTTACCCGGAATATCACCGATCATAAACTTTTCTCCCGTCTCCCTGGATAATTCATTCAGTTTCTTGATGTTTTCTGATTTGGAAGAGCAGATTATGTTTACCTCGTCCGCCTTCAAGCCATTTTTCTTTATGATATTCTTTATAACGGAAACATCATTGATATAGAAAACAGCTTCCTTCGCTACAAATTCCTTACCATCCACGACAGTACTATTTCCTTTTCCTTCCCTGTATTTGCCGGTCAGCTCACTACATAGTTTGAAGACAGACTTTTTGGATTTTATAACCTCCACTTTCGGAATCTGCATCATACTTTCAGGCCATAAAAGTTCATAGAAAGTCATATCCTTGAATTGTCGGGTCATGTCAAGGTAGGATTCCAGGAAAGGTGTGGCTGAAAGATAGACCACAGTACTGAAAGCTCCCAGGATCTGCCCGAACTCATATTCCGTTGTAGGCTTGAACTGGCAATCATAGAACATGGCTTGAAACTCATCCACTACCACAGTCCATTCATCCAGGTCTTCACCATCAGCTACCAGAACTTCCTTTATCTTCCTGAGTGAGTCGTAAGTGGTAAGGATCTTTTTCCCACCTGATTTTATATATTTACTTAGTTCATCGTTGAAAGCAAAGACATCCTTTTCCGAATAAGACTTGCTCTCAAAATACTTCTCACGGTTTCCCTGATAACGGTAGAGATGGAGGTTGTCGGAGAGATGCTGTGAATACTTGTTATAAATGAGCTGTTTTCTGGGACTGGCCAATATCACTTTCCTGTCTGAACCGATATAGGCTTCAGTAGCTCCACAACCACAAATCCTTTTATTCAGGATATAGTGTTGGTTCATAGGCAGAAGGTTCCATAACTCCTTCCATTCTGACAGATACTTTATTCCGGCAGGTACATTTAATGTTATCTTGTTCATTAGTCATTAGTTTATATGGGGTTAGTCGAAGACAGAAGCCTAATACGAAGTATGAGTTATGGTACATAACCCGAAGGGATGTTATAAAAAACTTACAAAAACACTATTCTTTAAGCATTTGTACCTAATTTGCAGACTTTTTTATAACACCTTGTCTTGCAGTTATGTATTACATTCCACTTCGTTCCATACCATCATCTCCGACCAACCCAGATTATTCATTTATTGATTGTCCGGCAGCTTGAAATTGGGATTGTTATGGTTTAGTTCTTTCTCCAGCTTATCCATATCCTCTTTCTTCCTTTCCATATACTCTTGATACTCAAGACTGCTTTCTTCCACCCATTTAAGATTGTCAGCATGAAAATCCTTGTAATCCATGTTCTTATGAAGTACCCTTGGCCTTTTCATTGTAGATTTATCCCCATCTACATATTCTGCCGCAGCCATCAGATCATCAACATCCGCAGTCTTATCTTCATAGTTTCCCCACTTATTCTTTCGCCTATAGGAAACATAGGGATGCTCTATTGCCTTCATCGAATCTGTGTCGCTGTCTCCGATTTCTTTCACAATAGGTAATGCTTTTTTCTTATCAAGTATTGTTCCATCAACTTTCACTTCCAAACCATTATCTAATTTACGTTTGGTGGCTGTTGGTTTATACTTCCTGACCTCTTTCCATTCAAGATTATTGGCTTGACAGTTTCCTAAGTCGCCATCTTTATGAATCAGAATATATTTCTTTCCGTCTTTAGGCATGGGGTTATAAGCATCGGCAACTAATTCATCCAACGGAACATTCTTAGGTTTGACATTCAGAAATTTGGATCCATCAACATTGGTATGAATCTGTAGAAATCGGTTCCAGTCAGTAGTATTATACTCTTTATAAACACGAGTGCCAGCCCAATTTACTCGAATGCTGTATTTCTTACTAATTCTCAATATTACATTACTTACTACTATATCAAGTGGTATCTTTTTATTACTCTTTGCCATTTCTCTTATTGGTTTTAATGGTTAATAAAATGTTTCTCTCTTCTCTCAGGTAGTTGACTAAAGCATTATAGGCTTCAGTTCGTCGTCGTTTTCTTGGAATTACAGCAAGAAGTTCACTCAATGTGACTTCAATGTTGAGGCCGGAAATGAAATGTTCCTCACCGATATACTTTACCAGTGCTTCGACATCATCTTTGAATTTTTCCGGTGTGATACTTACTTTCTGGACGATAACATCAGGAGCAGTATTTTCCTGACGATCCAATGAAGATTCTGAACCTCCAATGGATATATTTTTTATTTTTAAAATCATTTTCAGGAGTAAGGATTAGAGGGTTACGGAAGAGCGTTTTAGCGGTTTGGAGCGGATTATGGCTCTGTTCTTATTATATGAAAATAGAAACAGGCATCAGGATAAAAGACACCTGCTTCTATTTTTATTCAGGTTGCTTTATTGGAACATATTATAGTCACTTGACACAAAATTAGCTTGTAATGTAGCTCTGTCCACCCCAAGCAGTTTCACCAGTGAGTCTTTAAGGTAAATCTTCACTGAGTTGGGTAACAGCAGCAATTCTGACAGGAACTGTTTGGCTTCAAGAAAGTTGTAATTTATTCCTTTACCGGACATTAAGCCAATCTTATAAAGGTTACAGAACGGGAAACTGGCTTTTATCATCGACATGGAGGACTGAAAATCCACAATCGGCTCAATACTTGCAAAGGTCTTGTAACCCAGTTCATTCAGCTCTTTCATTGCTTGAATACGTTCCCCATTGGAAGAAGCACCAGGTTCCAACTCATCGTGTCCTGTCAAAGTAAATCCGAAAGCCAAATGTTTCAGATACAGTTCCGCATCAAAATTGCCATAGCTGACAAGCAACTTGAAAAACTTGTCAATGAAATCAGCCCGCTTGGTCAGCAGCTTTACATTCACACCGTTTTCCACACATATTTTTACTGCCTGTGCTGTCAGTCCCATTGTTTCCGGAAGCAAAGGATCGGTAGTGAAACTAAAGAACAATCCGCTTATATGCAATTCTGCCAGATTCTCAAAAAGCTCCTTTCTAAAGATATCGATGGCGTTCTGTTCATCTTTAAAGGCTTTTTTCAAATTGGGAACCAAACTCCAAGTACCAGTCTCAGGAAGTCTGGACAAAAGCAATATTCACAGTCGTTCAAACAACCGACATAAAAATTACATCCCCATGTACCGTATTCTCCGGCTTTACCGGCAGGCTGATAAATAGCCTTGCCGTTTTTTCTTTTTTGCTTTTTCATTTCTATTATAAATTTATTAATGAGAGGGAGAATACAAGATTCTCCCCGTTAATTTGTTTTCTTACTTTACCACCCACTGTTCCAGATAAGATCAAAAAGATCGTCTTCACTCAAAGAATCGTCAGGGTATTTTACAGCATCGGTAAATTCATTGAAAACATAGAATTTGCAGTACTTATATCCGAAAGCTAATCCTTCGGAAAACAACCACCTCACTTCCCCTGAACATTCTGAAATATAACCATTCAAGGCTGCATCAACGAAGAAGAGATTCTTTCCAAATTTCGTAGCATCCGAAAAACATTCAAAAACAGCCTGGTAAAGAATGACAAGTTGTGGTTCATCGGTGTTATTGGATAATAATACCCATAGTCATGTCATCACCGCCATTTTCAAGAACAAATTCTTTTGTTAGGGAAATCGCTAAATTTTCTTTCATTTCCGGCCAAAACATACCGACATAGGCTATATAACCATCCCTCAAGTCGAAAGAAGGAAAAGCGTGACAATGTGAACCTATATCTGAATGGTCAGCATTCGAATAGTCCTGATATAAAGGATGGTTTTTTCTTGATTGCCTGACTGATTTTATCCATAAGATAATTCAAATTACCATTATATTCTTTCGTCACCTCACACAAGCAACCATATTCCTGCTTGCTGGGAATTGGATATATATTTGCTGTAAATAAGTTATTTCCATCAAAATTAGACTTTACCATAATACTCTTGTTTTAAGGTGTTGCTTATTGTTATCCTTTTGTCTCCAAGCCCTTTACCTTCCATGCCAAGGATATTCAGAGGCATAGAAAGGGCTGTAATAGAAATTTTTTATGTTTTTCCATTATCTACAATTTTAATTAAGTTTTTCCTTGTTTCCTTTGAATCCACAGACCGTTTCCAATTTCATAACCTCTCTTTGGAAACCATGATGAAAACGGTCCTGTGGAAAGTGGATATCTTCCGGTTCGCCTAGTCTGTTGAAATCACCAGGTTACCGGAAATATCATGCAGTTCGATACTATGTCCCAGCTCCTTCTCGATATGTTGTTTCAATATTTTAGGGTCGACAATCGGTGAGTCGGCATGGAATCTGATATTTTCCCGACATCCCCTGAAAGCATTTGCCGCAATACTACCGATACAAAGTGGAATATGAATATCAGTCAGCGATATGCATCCTTCAAATGCTGCCTCACCGATATCCGGATCTATGGGGAGGGTAACTTCCTTCAGGTTTATACATCCCTTGAACATGTTTGCCGGTACTGTATCCGTATAATCCGGAAGTATCACCCTTTTAACGTGCCGGTTCATATAAAAGTCACCGGGAAACAAGCCCGTCCCACTTTTTGACAAGTCAATCTCTGTTTTCTTGCAATACATCCGTTTTTGGAATGTATTTTTGTTCCCTTTTAAATGTTTCATAATCATTTTTTTTATCTTGCTTGGAATTATTGTCAATGGGAGGGAGAATCTGGTATTCTCCCTCTGTTGGTTGAAAATCACCATTCTGTGTTCCAAAGACGATTATCAAGTTCTTTTTTCATGTCATCCGTCAATTCTTCTCCTTGATATTTGATTTGATCTGTAAATCTGTCAAATACGTAGAATTTACAGTATTTATATCCGAAAGCTAATCCTTCGGAAAACAACCATCTCACTTCTCCGGAGCATTTTGAAATATAACCGTTACAAGAGAGAATACTAAAGAAGGGGGCCTCTCCGTATTTGGTAGAATCCGAAAAACATTCAAGAAACGGCCTGGTAAAGAATGCAAGTTGGAATTCATCGGCGTTATCCGGATGAATCAATCCTATAGTCATGTCATCACCGCCATCTTCAAGAACAAATTCTTTTGTCAGGGAAACAATTATTCCCATTTCCACCCTATACTTATAGATATAGACTGTATAGCCATCTCCCCAGTCGAAAGCATAGAAATCGTCACAATGTGAATCCATATCTGAATGGTCGGTATCAGAATGCTCCTGGTACAAAAGAGTATTTTTCTTGATTATCCGATCTATTGTATACATAATATGATCCCAATTACTGACAAATTCTTCCACTACTTCACCCAGGCAACTATATTCTTTCCGGCCGGGGATAGGTAAACTATCAGCTTCGAAAATATTATTACTATTTAAATCCGAAGACGGTTTGTTGTTTTCAAAGTATAATCTCAACATGATATTCTTTTTTTTATGTTATTTACTGCTATCCTTTTGTTTTCAAAGTCCATTTTACATTCTACACCAAGGATATTTTTTAAGCATAGAAAGGGCTGTAATGGGAATTTTTTAGTCTTTCCATTATCCTAAATTTAATTAAAATTAAGCTGTAAGAAAGCAGGCAGGGCCCATGCCCGCTTCATTTCAGAGTATTATATGAATTATTTCATACCCGTTTCAGATTCTTCATTTCAGTCACATTGTCCGGTCTTGAAATTCCTGTACGGGTTGTTTTTCTGGAAGTTTTGGAATGATTTTTCAAACTGCTTCCTGACGAACACTTCCTTCTTCTTTCCGCAGCCGCGTTTGTATTCGGAAGGGGATTCCATTTCTACAAGCTCGTCACTGCCCAGTCCGCCAAGGAAGCTCTTGATGTATTCTGTCGCCTCCTTCTGGCTGAGTTCCTTGCAGGACTTCTCCCACTTGGCTATGATAAGCTCCGGAACGGTCTTGTTCTTCAACGCATTCTCATACTTCCCGATGAATTTGGTTATGGCCACACGATGGATATCAATGCCGAATTCGGACAATGAGAAGTCCAACTGGGGTTTCTCCTCACTCATGGCCTTGACAAGGGGACCTTTCCTGATAATTCCTTTCTTGAGTGTCACCAGTTCACAGGCTGCGGTGTAATTGTACCCTTTTGTTTCCAGATTCTGAATGTACTTTAGGGCAGCTTTAGCCGGTTCATCCACATTGGCATTACTGATTACGCCGGTCATAAAATCGCTGTTGGACCATGTGAACACTTTCAAGTTGATGGCTTGTAACATCTTGTCCAGTTTTACCCAGTTCAAAGGAAAGTACGCATACAACCCGGGGACCTTCTTGTCAGGGTTCTCTTTCCTTATTTTCCGAATAGCCGAATACCTTGTCTGTCCGTCAATGATAACAATAGTCATGCATAGTTTATCGTCAGGAATTGGATTGCCGTCAAAATCAGTAACCTTATACCCGAACCTGACCGCAACGGTAGCAGGAATTACAAGGCACATAATTTGTGCTCCGACTTCCAGTATTGTCCCTGCCATTGCATCAATTGATTTGTCTTTAGGCTTGCGGTTCATCTCCAGTCTTCCAATGATGATTTCTCCGGCCTCTTCCGCCCCGAGCAGATCAATGAGGCTGCAAGCTTCCGTACCAAGCATCGTAAGCATGGCAAACTGTTTGGGTGACAATACATCCGTTATCTGTTTTGACTCCTTTTTGCAGAATTCCAGATCATCAGAAGACAATCCCCTGAAATTTTTAACTGCTCTTTCCGGGTAACGCTTTCATAAACAGCATTCATAACTTTTTAATTTTTAACATTATACTTGTTTTTCCGATTGCTCACACGTAGGATCTCCAATACTCCGTACACGTCAAACAATACGTATTTTCCATTCTGATAGGTCGCTTCATCAAGCAGGCCGCTGGCTTTCCATCTGTTGACGGTGCTTGGTGAGACACTGAGCACTTCGGCAAGACCCTTGATTCCCGTTACAAATTTGGGGAATTCGGAATAATCACCTGCCGACAATTCACCATGTTTCATTACAGGTGCTGTCCTGTCACGGAACATTTCTGTTGGTTTGATTGCTTTCATAATTTAAATAATGTGTTATTTGTTATATTGTTTTGCAAATTTATAATAGATAATTTAAATATTGGTCGTGTTTTAATATATTTATTTACAGTTGATTGTATAAGGTGTTGAATGATACTTGTAGATATACAAATGTATCTATTTTTATATTTTATACTCAAATAGTATCATGTGCTGTCTTATGGTTTCTCTCCATCTTTCTCCGGTGCTTTTTTTATCAATCAGTTAACCGGTCTTGTTTTTGTTCCCATTACTTTCTCTCAACCATATTGTCATTATCTGTCAGTACAGGCCCTTCCCCTGCTGTTTTTAATCTTTGGAATGGATTTTTTTTCATTTATGTTACAGTTATTATCAGGTATGGCATTTCCTTGAAGGCTAGTATTCCTGTTACCGATTTCTGTCATTGTTGCTTGACGCCCGCCTGTTCTGTTTGCATAGGTACGGTATTCTCTAAAACAGACTCCATAATAATCAAATTTTATTACTATACTTCGGTTGGTTATATTTTCCTTTCTGATTGCTTACCCGTAAGATATCCAATACTCCGTACACGTCAAACAATACAAATTTTCCGTTTTGATAAGTCGCTTCATCAAGCAGACCATCAGACTTCCATCTGTTGACTGTACTTACTGATATATTGAGCACTCTGGCAAGCTCCTTAATTCCCGTTACAAACCGGGGAAATCCCAGGTAATCATTCATTGATTGCTTTTCCACTCTACTTTCCTTCTGCCGGTCTTGTAATAGTTGGAACAGTTCCAGCAACTCATGGCCTGTCATTGTTGCCACCGACTTGTTGCTCAGTATTTCCATATTATTTTTCATAATTGTTATTTTAATTTGTGAATAATATTAATTGCTCTTGTTTCGAAACACTGCAAAAATATAATGAAAAAAGCGATTAGAGCCATATTCTAACCGCTTTAATATCAGAAGATTATATAAGGTTGTATAAGATTGTACTAGATCAGGTACTTTATCCTTTAAGATTATAGATGATTATAAATGTTACTGTCAAAAAGCTTTGGAATGGATTAGTTTCAGACCTTATTCCATTTCTCGCATTATTTCTGAAAGTATTGTATCTATGCCCTCCTTATGCGATTCGGCAATATGATTTGTTTCCAGCTTCATGGTCTTGGAAGGAATCTGGACTCCATCCATTAAAAAACACATCTCTACTTTTTCCCATGTCCCTCTTGGAAGCTGCCTTTTCCCCTCAGGTTTGTATAACCTTATAATAAGCCATTGCAATGAAGGTTTTCCGGAAAGCCAGCTTATAAATTCGTTCTTCTCCGGTCTATAACCGTTGGGTAATCCCTTGCCTCCGAATACATAGTAAAAATAGTTCCTTGAAGAACAGTACATATATTCCCCCTGCAATTTATCATATAATTTTGTTATGGATTTTTCCCAACCTTGACCACTGAATGATTGTTTGAATAGAGACGGATAATCAAATTGGGAAGGCATCAACCGATCGTTTTGACAGACATTCCTTGGACTGTGTCTTGTCTTTTCCCGAATATCTTTATTTTCCTCTTCCGGGGAGGATGTCTGAACTGGAATTTCGGAAGCGGATGGGGAGAATTGTCCCTCCCGTTTGATCCCCTCTCTCTTCTCTCTATCTTTTTCACTTCTGGATAAATAACAGAAATACTCCCATGAAGGACAGGATGTATGTTTTCCCTGCATCATCTCATATAACTCCCTCATTACGTTTTCCCGTTCCTGACTATAGGATGATTTGCTATATGGGAGAGGATGACCGAATGCAGAAAATATTGGCAGGCTGCTTTGACAGACATCTTTTTGAGTGCATCCCGTCCTTTTTTGCATTGTATTGCTGTCCTTTCCCTGAATTTTTGTTTGAACGGGAGTTGCAGAAATGGATTGGCGGGAGTGTTCTTTTTGTCCTTCCCCTTTGTCCGGTTCTTGTTTTGTCTGACTGTCTTCAGTCTGTTTGTTCCTCCCCACTACTATCGGTACATATGATATATACAAGATTGATTATATCACTAACAGCTTTGATATAAACTATTTTTTTCATATGTTGACTGTCCTAACTTACTCTCGGACAAAAATTTTTATATTTTTCTTTCCATATAGGTAAGCGGTAGTTCCAATAGTTGGATATAAAATACTGGTAACTCCTAAAATGCCAATTCCGGGGGCTAAAGTACTAATAAGTCCGGTAGTAACAGCTGCATACCCTATATTTTTCAAGATGGAAGAAGTTGTTTTTTCTTTGTCGATGAGTGTGCATTTGTTTTCCATGAATTTAATTTTAAGATTAAACATAAAAAAGCAGTATCCAGGTTTATCCTGAACACTGCCTCAAATATAAATATTTTTCTGTTATACCATACTCTTTACATATTCAAAAAGTAGTTTTAGTTGTATCGGAGTCATTTTTTCCATACTTTCTATGATTCCGGATTTGTATTGATGGGTATTCCATTTTTCCATCTGCATCTTTTGGGTTTCGTCAGCCACTTCGATATAAGGCTTCATACTTTCATAATCGGAATGACCGGTACAGCTCATTACCACACTGGCCGGAATACCAAGAGCGAGCGAACAACATACAAAGGTTCTTCTAGCATCGTGACAAGAAATCTGTTCCCAGAATTTATAGGTATCTTCATGTCTGGTATTGCCTTTAAAGTAAACTTGGGATATTTCACGATCTAGACCTGCTAATTTGGCGGCTTCTTTCAAATAATCATTTAATTTTTGATTGCTTGGAACAGGAAATATAGTATCACCTTTGTACCAAGAGTATTTTTTAATGATCTTCATGGCATGTTCATTCAGAGCGATATGCAGTTTGTCATCGGTTTTTTCAGTACAGAAATCCAGGTATCCATCTACCAGATTAACCGGCTTGAGTGCGGCCAGATCCGAATATCGTAAAGAGGTGAAGGCCATGAAGCAAAACATATCCCTGGCTTTTGACAAGTGCTCCTTCTCTTTGGGGTATTCATAGTGGAAGAAATGCATCAGTTCCTTGTATTTTAAAAAGGTGACGGCCTTCGGTATTACTTTCAACTTAGGCTTGAACTCCAGTACACCGGATTGTATTACATATCCATTTCTGGAAACCCAACGGAGAAATGATTTTAACATTTTAAATTGTTTTACAATGGTGCGATTACAATAATTGTTTTTAATGTACCAGTTCATTAGCTGAATCATTTTGTCCTTATTCAGTGTTTCCAATTCTATTTTAGGATCATAGCCTGTTAATTGATGCCACATTTGTTCATATTTATATTGTGCATTTTGACTCCAATTCCCTTCTTGTGGGCGAAGTCGTAAAAACTCAGAAAATATATCTTTTAATGTTTTGCTTTCATCTTCTTGTATAACTTCTACTTCTTTTGTTCTTCCTAATTTCTCATTCACCAACTCTTTCAGGTCAGTTGTCGTTGGTATTTTGGAATGAAGATCATATTTAGCAAACACTTCTTCGATGCAGATCAGGAAACTACGGATTGCATTGTTAATCTCACGGGCATAAACAATCTTCCCACCGATTTTATGGGTCGTATTACTTTTTACCAATTGTTTGTCACTATCCCATTTTAGAGGATCAATTGTATAACCGATAGAGAAACCGACCTCATTCTTCTTACTGTTCCATCTTACCCGGATCATTACCTGCCCATTCTTCATAACATAGGCTCTTGTACTAAAATTTGTCTTTTTCATACGTTTTACTTAATTTACTGCGAATCTAAAGAGAAGATTTTAAAGGGAAAATAGGCTGACATCACGTGAATATACATGATAGTAGAAACTAGTTTTCCTTGTTCTATCCACTTAATTTCAAGAGCGAAGATACGAAGACTGATTAGGGGGAGTAACCTCCTTTAACTACTCCCCCGATTTCTAAGAGTATATGATATTGGTTGAAGTTATAAAGTAGATGATATTCTGTTATAATGTTGATTATTAGTGTTTTGTGATTTCTTTAAG
>OKWC01000125.1_pt1 | contig 15081 bp, 13 predicted proteins | sample 1606971 | NCBI WGS metagenome assembly OKWC01 (sample SAMN04414076, study PRJEB24778) | human gut metagenome | material: faecal | host: Homo sapiens
TTAGCTGAACTTTTTTTTCATCAAGATAAATATCAAAACGGTCAGCACTCTTGTCGAAATTGACAATATCAAAGTTGTCTATAAGCACATCCGGAAGGATGGCACGAAGGAGTCGTTCGGGTTTCATAAAACAAAGGTAAGCAAAGATAGCTAATTTTTAAACTTACCAACCAGAAATTTCCGCTGAGCTTTAATTAGCGGCTTAGCACATTTACAATTTCCACCACATACATCTTGTGAAAACCACCGTGTGATTCCCCATACCATCGGTCCGTAATGCTCTTGTCGATAAAGTTTCCGGGCTTGATCAGATCGGCATACAGTTTCTTGCATTCAAAAGTCAACCGCGCCTGCTCAAAAGTGATGCTTCCGTTCTCGGTGAACAAGGGCGATAGTCCTGTCGCTTTTACTTTATCCATGTCACGTCCCGATTTGGAACCGCATATCTTATGTACTTCTTTATGCTCTTCACCTAGAAAAGAGAGAGTGAGATAGTCATTCTGCTCTATAAAGTCGAATGTATAACGCTCGGGGCGGATAAAGATAAAGGCTACCGGACGGTTCCATAGAAATCCTGCACCTCCCCAGTTTGCCGTCATGGTGTTGAATTTGTCTTTGGTACCGGCGGTTACCAACATCCATTCCTTGCTGATTGTCTCAAACAGATTGTCAGTCAGTTCGTTTACTTTTATTTCTTTCATTGTTTCCGTATTTTTAGCTAGTACAAAGATATAATTTTTTTCTTTTACTGTTTCAGATTAAATTTGCTAATTAGTATCTTTGCGAGAAATATTAATTAAAAAAAGAAAGGACGATACAGTGGCAAATGATGTAGTTTTAACCCCGATGATGAAGCAGTTTTTTGAGTTGAAGGCAAAGCATCCCGATGCGATTATGCTATTCAGGTGCGGGGATTTTTATGAAACTTATTCAGAAGACGCTATTGTTGCCTCAGAGATTTTGGGTATTACGCTGACCAAGCGGGCCAATGGACAGGCAAAGAGCGTAGAAATGGCCGGCTTTCCTTTCCATGCATTGGACACGTATTTGCCCAAGCTGGTACGTGCCGGCAAGCGGGTGGCCATTTGTGACCAATTGGAAGATCCCAAGATGACCAAGAAACTGGTAAAGCGCGGTATCACCGAATTGGTGACTCCGGGTGTAGCCATCAATGACAATGTTCTTTCTTACAAAGAAAATAATTTTCTGGCTGCCGTTCATTTTGGGAAAGCCAGTTGTGGTGTGGCCTTCCTTGATATCTCTACCGGTGAGTTCCTTACCGCAGAGGGGCCTTTTGACTATATAGACAAGTTATTAAATAATTTCGCCCCCAAAGAGGTGCTTTTCGAACGTGGTAAACGGGGAATGTTTGAAGGAAATTTTGGAAGCAAGTTCTTTACTTTTGAGTTGGATGACTGGGTGTTTAATGAAAGTTCCTCACGCGAGAAGCTGTTGAAGCACTTTGAGACCAAGAACTTAAAAGGTTTCGGGGTGGAGCACCTTAAGAATGGTATTGTAGCTTCGGGCGCTATTTTGCAATACCTCAATATGACGCAGCATTATCAGATCGGCCATATAACTTCTCTTTCCCGTATAGAGGAAGACCGTTATGTGCGGCTGGATAAATTCACGGTACGGAGCTTGGAACTCATAGGTAGCATGAATGAGGGCGGAACCAGTCTGCTGGATGTGATCGACCGCACTATCAGCCTATGGGAGCCCGTCTGCTAAAACGCTGGGTAGTCTTTCCGTTGAAAGATGAGAAGCCTGTCAATGAGCGTCTGGATGTAGTGGAATACTTCTTCCGCAAGCCGGATTTCAAAGAGTTCATAGAAGAGAAACTACATCTGATAGGAGATTTGGAACGTATTGTTTCGAAAGCTGCCGTAGGACGAATCTCTCCACGCGAGGTGGTGCAACTTAAAGTAGCTTTGCAAGCCATCGAGCCGATTAAGAATGCCTGTTTGAATGCGGATAACGGGAGTCTCCGCCGTATTGGGGAACAACTGAATATATGTCTGTCTATCCGTGAAAAGATAGCGAAAGAGGTTAAGAATGATCCTCCTTTGCTGGTGAATAAAGGCGGTGTGATAGCAGACGGGGTGAATGCGGAACTGGACGAACTGCGGCAGATAGCTTTTTCCGGCAAGGATTATCTGCTCAAAGTACAGCAACGTGAAAGTGAGCTGACCGGCATTCCCAGCTTGAAAATTGCTTATAACAATGTGTTCGGTTACTATATTGAGGTGCGTAACACGCATAAGGACAAGGTACCTGCCGACTGGATCCGTAAACAGACGCTGGTGAATGCGGAACGCTATATTACTCAGGAACTGAAAGAATACGAAGAAAAGATCTTGGGGGCCGAAGATAAGATTTTAGTGCTTGAAACAAAGCTCTATAATGAATTGGTGATCGCTTTGGCAGAGTTTATTCCAGCCATTCAGATTAATGCCAGTCAGATTGCCCGATTGGATTGTCTGCTGGCTTTTGCCAATGTGGCGAAAGAGAACAATTATATCCGTCCTGTTGTGGAGGACAGTGAGGTGATTGACATCAGGCAAGGCCGTCATCCTGTCATCGAGAAGCAGCTTCCGGTAGGGGAGAAGTATATTGCCAATGATGTCTTTCTGGACTCGGAAACCCAGCAAATCATTATCATTACCGGTCCCAATATGGCGGGTAAGTCGGCTTTGCTACGCCAGACTGCGCTGATTACCTTGTTGGCGCAGATGGGTAGTTTTGTTCCTGCCGAAAGTGCGCGGATCGGTATGGTGGATAAAATATTCACCCGTGTGGGAGCCAGCGATAACATTTCTGTGGGCGAATCTACCTTTATGGTTGAAATGAATGAGGCGGCAAATATTTTGAACAACCTCTCTAGCCGCAGTTTGGTGCTGTTTGATGAGTTGGGACGGGGAACCTCCACTTATGATGGTATTTCCATTGCTTGGGCTATTGTGGAGCATATTCACGAGCATCCTAAAGCCAAGGCACGTACGTTGTTTGCCACTCATTATCATGAGTTGAACGAGATGGAGAAATCTTTCAAGCGCATCAAGAATTACAATGTATCTGTGAAGGAGATAGATAATAAAGTGATTTTTCTGCGCAAACTGGAACGTGGCGGCAGCGAACATTCTTTCGGTATTCATGTGGCAAAGATGGCAGGTATGCCGAAAAGCATCGTGAAGCGTGCCAATGATATTCTGCATCAACTGGAAACGGACAACCGCCAGCAGGGCATTGCCAAGCCTACGGCTGAGATAGCGTCCGGCCGGAGCGGAATGCAGCTCAGCTTCTTCCAGTTGGATGATCCGGTATTGAGTCAGATACGGGATGAGATTCTGAATTTGGATGTCAATAATCTGACCCCTCTTGAAGCATTGAATAAACTGAATGATATCAAGAAGATAGTAAAAGGCAAATAAATGCCTTCATTTTTCATTAACCGTTAATTACTAACCATTAATCATTATCATGAAACACTTACTAACCTTATGGATGTTGGCCTTGTGTCTGTGTGTTTCGGCCAAGGAAACATGTCCGAAAGTAATTCCCGCCCTGCAAGAGTGGAAGGGGGGAAGTGGAAAACTCGTATTGCCTGCTGAAGGCAGTATTGTTGTAGCTCCTGCCGATGAGGCGGCACTGAAAAGTGTGGCGACTGTGCTGGCACAGGACTTGAAAGATCTGTTGGATTGGAACTATACCATTAGGACCGGGAAACCGGGAAAGAATGATATTTATCTTTCATTGATGAAACCCGACAAACAATTGGGAAAGGAAGGGTATGTGCTGACTGCCGGACGCTATGCCGGTATTGAAGCACCGGCTCGTCAGGGAGTCTTTTGGGGAACCCGGAGTTTGTTGCAGATTCTTTATAATGAAAAAGGACAGTTGCCCAAAGGAGTTGCACGTGATTGGCCGCAATATCCCAGTCGTGGCTTCATGCTGGATGTGGGCCGTAAGTTCTTCACAATGGATTTCCTGCGGCAATATGTCAAAATACTATCGTTCTATAAACTGAATGAATTCCAGATTCATCTCAATGACAATGGTTTTGTACAGTTCTTTGATAACGACTGGAACAAGACCTATGCTGCTTTCCGCCTGGAGAGTGAGCGTTTTCCGGGGCTGACCGCCAAGGATGGTTCTTATACCAAGAAAGAATTCACCGATCTGCAACGTCTGGGCATGGAATATGGTGTGAATGTGATTCCGGAGATTGATATTCCGGCTCATTCATTGGCCTTTACACATTATAAACCCGAGATAGGCAGTGATAAATATGGAATGGATCATTTGGATTTGTACAAGGAGGAAACCTATCGTTTTGTAGATTCTTTGCTGGATGAGTATCTTTCTGGTGAGAAACCGGTTTTCATAGGTCCCGACGTACATATCGGTACAGACGAGTACAATGCCAAGGAAGCTGAGAAATTCCGCTATTTTACAGATCGGTATCTGAAGTATGTAGAGAAATACGGGAAGAATGTCCGTATGTGGGGAGCACTGCGCTGGTTGAAAGGAAACACTCCGGTGAAAGCGGATAATGTAACTATTAATGCCTGGTCATACGATTGGATTGATCCTAATGCTTCTTTGAAAGACGGATATAAGATTATCAATACGTGTGATGCTTATCTTTATATTGTTCCGGCTGCCGGATATTATCGTGATTTCCTGGACACGAAATGGCTGTATGAGCAATGGCGTGTGGGTAAAGTGAATCCTAAGGAAGAGTTGCCTGAAGGAACTCCGGGACTGTTGGGAGGTATGTTTGCCGTATGGAATGACCATTGTGGTAACGGTGTGTCACAACAGGATGTGCATTTCCGTACATTCCCGGCCGCTCAGGTACTGGCCGAGAAGATGTGGAGAGGGAAGAATGAAATGGTTTCTTACGAGGAATTTGAGGAATTGTGCAAACAGATGCCTGAAGCTCCCGGTGTCAACCTGCTGGGGCGTGTGCAGGGTGAGGTAGTCCTTCCGGGGCAGAATGAAGAACTGTCTTTGAACGGTACGGACAGCATTGCCACTATGTTGCCGGAGGTAGGCTATCCATACGTGGTAGAATTTGAAATAAATCCGGACAAAGACCAAAATATCAACGGTATTTTGTTTAAAGGTCCTCATTCCACCGTATATGCCAATTGGGAAAATAAGGGAAAATTGGCTTTCAGCCGTGACGGCTATACGTTTGTATTCCACGCTGCCACACTGCCTGCCGGAGCATGGACGAAGGTACGCATAGAGGGAGACCACAAAGGTACTACTCTTTACATAAACGGTGAGAAAGCGGAACGTTTGGAAGGACGTGTCAAGCAGTTTTACAACTATACTCATAAACGCAAGGACAAGATGTATATGCAGGAAACTTTGGTGTTTCCCATGCGGCAGATTGGGGATGTGCAGAATGGGTTCAGAGGGAAGTTGCGGAATATAAATTGCACGCAATAAAAGATATTTCTTTTCTCTTGCTGTGTAGGGGCAGGTTTTAGACCTGTCCCTATGCCCAATAGGAGTGAAATTTCTCCGAATGTTATCTTTAATAGTGTTATATTGTTTATTATCAAAGTTTTATATGCGGTAAATGTTATCTGTTTTATTTTCATGAAAGGGCTTTATACCTTACTTTGCATTATTAAACTTAAGCAACAAACCCGATGAAAATAAAACAAATTCTATTTTGCATGCTTTTAGCCTGCTTTATTCTTCCCGCTTCCGCACAGAATAGCTGGGGTATTGTAGGAGGCGGACTTTTTCTAAATCTCTGTCCAGGGATGCACGCTTCAGCCTGGGCGGTTATGCCGGAGGAATGTATGACGTTCATGTTAAAAACTCATGGTATGTACAACCACAATTATTATTTACTTATGAAGAATTCAGATCCAAGACAAGACTTGGTACCGATTCTTTTTTAGTAAATTCAATTTGGAGCTTCCTATCCTTGCTTCTTATAATGTTGCTTTGAATAACAAATGGAATTTGCGCATCAATGCGGGACCGTATCTGTCCTATGCTATGTTTGGCAGGGATAAATCCATTGATTACGCCTATGGCAACGGAATGCATTCTAGTTTGGGCTGGTGGCATCAGGATTTTCCAGATCATTTTACTTACGGCGGAAGGGCCGGGGTTTCATTGGAATCCGAGCATTTCATTTACACTATCGATGGTAAGTGTTCTCTTCGTAAGAGACCTTTCGGGCAGAGTGTCAGTTTATCGGCCGGTGTAGGATATAAGTTCTGAGTTTTCTGTATCTTTGTCACCGGAGAATAAAAATAGAGTTGCATGTATGTTTATATAAAACAGTTTGGGTATTGTTTGCCTTCTATGTTGGCTTGGTTCTTTCCTGTACTTTGCAGCGCACGGAACATCCTGCTTTGCGGCAAGCCGGATACTTGATGGAAGAACATTCCGACAGTGCGTTTTCATTATTGAAATCCATCTCTTCCCTAACCGGTATGAGCCCGGAAGACAAGGCCGGTTACCGCTTTGCTGCCTGGCTGAGGCTGCGGATAAAATGTGATTCACTGCTTCCTTGTGACTCATTATTGAATTTTGCTCTCCATGTATATCATGAAGAAGCCAAAGAACATGCCATAGCTCTTCTGTATAAGGGTAAAGTGCAACAGGAAATGGAAAACTATGCCGATGCCTTGAAAAGTTACCGTATGGCACTTGAAATTCTTTCCGCCTATCCATGCGAATTCTATTGGAAAGGGTTTGTATATAATATGTTGGGTGGGCTGTATGGCAAACAGAACTTGTACGCACAGGCCAAAGATATGTATGTCAAGGCTTGTTATAATGATTCGCTGGCACGGCATAACCGTCATTTCATCAGTTCACTCAGCAATCTGGGGGTAGCTTACATCGGGTATGGAAATATAGACTCCGCTTTTATCTGCCAGCAACGCGCTTTGCAGCTTTCTCTTTCTACTGATAGTTTCCTTTTGCATTCTCTTTATGGAAATATAGGGCATTTATGCGGACGTACAGGACGGAACAGTATAGCTATTATTTGTCTGAAAAGGGCATACGATGCCTGTCGTCTTAGAGAAGACAGCTTGCAGTGTCTTTGGAATCTAGGGGAATTTTATTATAATAACGGGCAGCTTGATTCGGCTCTTTATTATTTGAACCGAAGCAAGGAAGCTGTCGATATTCATATCCGGTATCTCTCTTTCTTTGACTTGTATGCCATAGCCAAGCAGCAGGGAAATGTGGAGAAAGCTTTGGAATATCTGGAAATCAGCACCCAGTTGGAAGATTCTATCTATTCCACCAATGTGGCTACGGAACTGGAGAAGAAGACCTATCGTTGGAATGCCGACGCGCAAGTAAGGAAAGAACAGTTCAAGGCTAAACGGAGGATATACACCATTGCGATGATAGCTGTGGTGTTGCTGCTGGTCATTGTGATTATTTATCAACAGATACTGAAGAACAAGAAGATACAGCAATCCAATTATAAATATCTGTTGCAGAAGCTGAAACAGAACCTGATGGATATGCAGCAGAATATTGCTCAACATGAAGAGGTGATAGCCGAATTGAAACAGAAACAAGAAAGCCGTGTCGAGGAAATAGAAGAGAAGGAACGGGCTATAGAGGCCATGAAGATGGAGAAGGAGAAATTGCGCAACTGGTTGTTCCGGCAAAGTGCCCTCTATACGAAAATAGACAAACTGGCCAACCAGCAAAAGCATCACAAAGAGCGTATTGCAGTGCTCACCAATGCTGAGCAACGCCAACTCAGAGTGATTATAGGACAGATTTATGCTGATTACATAGAGCAACTGCATACCCGGTATCCCAAGTTGAACGAAGATGATGTCCTTTTGCTATGTCTGCAATTGGCGGATTTATCTCCTTTTGCCATCGCTTTATGCTTTGGTAATAATGATGCACAGATTGTAGCGCAACGCAAATATCGTATGAAAAGTAAGATGGAATAATCCTATGTTATCTTTAATAGTGTTACATTGTTGATTGTCAGTAATGTATGCTTAGTAACTGTTATTGGGTTTAATCGTTTCGAATGTCTGTACTTTCTATCTTTGCGGAATAAAACCATAAAAATAGAAACGATATGGAAACTAACAAACTAATTCTGGCGTGCCTGATTACTCTATGTTCATTACCCGTCGCCGCACAAGTAAAACTGGGAATTGAGGCTGGTGCCAATCTTTCCAACTATATCACCGACAGTCATTCAAACCCTTCGGACAGCAAAAACATGAAAGTAGGTTTTCAAGCAGGCCTGACAGTCGACTATGAGTTTCAGAATCACCTGATGCTGATGTCTGGACTTTTTTTTGTCCGAAAGGGTGGAAATTTGAAACTGGGTGAGAATTACTACGGAAAGGATGGTATAAATGCTTATTACCGTTATCCCGATGTGGAAGTAAAGATGAACTATCTGCAAATACCTGTGAAACTGGGCTATAACTTTCATATAAATGATAAACTAAGTCTTATTCCCAATGTCGGACTCTATGCGGCGTATGGTTTCAATGCCGGTGAAAGCGATTTGCAGATGGTGGGTGACGGTAAATTGATTCATGCCGGCTGGAAGCCGCTGGATGGCTATGGGAATACTTCCGATCAGGCTATTCGGGGGTTCAACCATTGGGATGTCGGAGCGACAGCTGGTATCAAGGCAGTGATAGGTAAGCATTACACGATTTCATTTGATTATAATATCGGTCTGAACAAAGCACAAAGTACATACGGATTACGAAACTCTACATTCCAACTTTCAGTTGGTTACCGTTTTTAAATTTTCATCACTTTAGAGAAAACCGAATACTAGACTTTATTTTTTAAGAAGAGAGATGCTCTTGCACGAGAGTGTAGGGGCATTTCTCTTGACATTTTTCTTCGCAAACCACCATCTCCATCCCCTGGTAAACCAGGCGGGAAGCCAGCTTGTCTTTCTCATAATTCAAACTTGTCTGCCTCGTTCAGTCATAATAGTGCCGTAACATGGAGAGAGTGTTAGGCTTTTGCCAAAGCGACGGAAACGGATGAGGAAAAAGAACTTGTTGGCCCTTTCAATCAAAGAGATGTAATGCGTCTTGTTCACATAATAACAATTGTCTTCGCGGACAGCCACAAAATTCATCATTCCTTAAGGGATACGCTACGGTAAGGCATGTTAAGTACATCAAATACATTGGGTATGATTCCTCCTTTTTGTTTTCTACAAAAATAGTCTTTTGGGGCAGACGGCCAACAAGCAACAAGGATATTTGTACTGTGTTGCTTATTAATCGATGTCCGTGTACCGGGTTATGAAAGCGTTTTGCTATCTTTGTGCATAGAAAGCTAAAAGATAAAATCACTATGCGTTCATTTATTATATATTTAAATTTCGTCAATTTGCTGGCTGTCTGTTTGTTTGCCTGTAACCACCATTCTTCCAATCCGATGTTACAGCAGGTAGATTCATTGTTGGAAATGAAGCCGGACAGTGCATTGACTATTTTAAAAAATATATCTGTTTTAGAGGATTTGCCGGAAGTAGACAAGGCATACTATGCTTTGTTGCTGGCTGAGGCTACGGACAAGAACAAACTACCCTTATTGCCTTGCGATTCCTTATTGAATTTCGCCTTGGATTATTATGGAGATGATGATAGGGAGAAAGCTGTGGCATTGATGTATAAGGGAAGGCTGCTGGCGCAGATGAATGATGAAATGTCGGCGATAGAGCATAATTTGAAAGCGTTGGAAGTGTTGCAGAATTATCCGCAAGATTTAAAATGTAGAAGATTGATTTATAGTATGTTAGGGGTATGGTATGGTGATTGTGAATTGTACGACAAGGCGTTGGAAATACAAAATCAAGCTCTTCTTTATTCTTTTAGTGCTAAAGATACTGCTATTGCCTATCATAACATTGGATATATTTATGGTATGAGGGATATGCAGGATTCTGCTATAACTTATCAGAGAAAGTCTGTGGAATATGCTATGCGTTCTAAAGATACAAGCATGATACTCACTTCTTGGCACAATTTAAGTCTGTATTATGGACGATTTGAAAACATCGATTCTGCCGTGGTTTATGCCTATAAAGTTTTGCAAAATATATCTGATGAAAATAAAATATTTAGCGGTTATTTCTATAATATAGGTGATTTGTACATTGGTTTAGGACAATATGATTCTGCTAGGTATTATTTAGAGAAAAGCCTGCTCTTTTCTCCATCCCTTTCTATGTCTTACTGGTCACTTGCCGTAATGGAGCTAAGCTAGGAAATTTCAAGTCTGCCTATCACTATCTAGATACTTTTGTCATGGTTCAGGATTCATTGGATGCTAGTGAGCGATTGTCTGAAGTGCAGCATATAGTCTATAAAATCAGACAGCATTGGAAGTAAAGGATGAGCAAATAAAATCTAGAAAGGTTATAGGGCGTATTGTTTTTTCAGCCATTATTATTTGCTTTGTCGTTGCTTTGATTTACCAACGTTGGATAAATAAGAAAAATAACCAGCAGGCACTCTATCGGCAAGCATTACAATATGCTGATGAGAAACAGAATGTGATGCAGCAGCGCATAGAAGAAAATGAATCCGCTCTTGCACTGTTACAGGATAGGGAAAACCAAAATCTTGATGAAATTGCCCAAAAAGAGCAATTGATAACTCAATTGAAGAAAGAAAAGTTGGCACTTCGTACATGGTTATTTCAGCAGACTTCTATATACAAAAAGGTGATGTCATTGTCTGACCAGCAGCAGGTGAATAAGAAAATCCGTAAGGTGATGGCAGCTGCTGAATTGGACAAACTGAAGAAAACGACCTTTGAAATCTATGCTGATTATATTTCTCCTTTGCAAGCACAATACTCCCAACTGACGGAGGATGACTTGTTGGTCCTTTGCCTGCAAGAAGCGGGTATTTCTCCGTTGGCCATTTCTTTATGTTTCGGACATACGGATACGGTAGCCCTCAATCAAAGGAAATCGCGTCTAAAAAAGAAAATGTCAGAGTGATAAACTGAAATATATTGTTTATCAGTGTTTTATAGAAATATTATGTCACAGCAAATAGTTGTACGTTCTTTCCTTTCCCTCTAACTTTGCGGCATCATTTTTAAACAAAAAGAAGTATGAAAGCAAAGTTATTATTGATGTTATTTTTAGTTTCCTTGAGTTTGGGAGTTTTTGCTTCGGAGCATCACCAAAAGAAGCCTCATGCAGTTTGCAAAGTTTATGAAAAGGTGGCTACTAGAATTCCTTTTATTTTTTCAGTACAAGCCGAAGATATAAATGACTGCTTGTATCTCACATTTCAATTTTCATTAGATGATGCTGACATTACTATGCTAGATAAGGATGGTAATGAAAAGGTGTAGTTATGAATAACGCATTTGAAAAAACAACTGTACTTCCTAAGTGTGATAAAGGAAGTGCTTACTCGACTCAGATAAATTTAAGTTTTTAAGTAATTCCAATTAAGGCTGTATGATAATATTTTAGTTGATAATCTAAGGTTATTGATAATGTGAAGTTCATATCTGAATCTTATTTTATTGCTCATGTTATGATAAAATATGTTATATGGTTGATTTTTAGTGTTGTATAGGTGAGTGGATGTTATATGGATAGAGCTTTATGCTTATATCTTCTTTCTAATTTTGCAACATCAAATAAAAAAATAAGTATGAAGACTAAAATGATTGTAGTGGTGGTGTTGGCTGCCATGTGTGTATTGCCTTTGTCTGCACAGGTAAAAGTTGGTGTGGAAGGTGGAATGAACCTGTCTCATTATCTGGTTTCCGGTTCTGACGGATATAAAGCCGAACAGGTAGGTGGAATGAAGCCCGGCTTTCAATTGGGGGTGACTGTGGACTACGAGATAGGAAAGCATTGGATGTTAATGTCCGGTTTGTCTTGGTTGCAGAATAGAAGTACCATGAAAATGATGGATCACATGGTTACTTATTTTCCTAAGACAGAGATAAAGATGAATAATCTGATTTTGCCGTTAAAAATGGGATATAATATTCGGGTTTCGGATAAACTCAGCCTCATTCCGTCGGTTGGAGTTTATGCTTCTTACGGATTTGGTGCTGGAAACTGTTCTTTGGATGTTATTCACCAAGAGGGGGATAATATAACTACCGAGCCTGCAAAATGGAAGCCCTTGGATGGTTTTTCCTATAAAGCCGGGGAGCCCAATAATAGTGGTAATCTTCAGGCTTTCCGCCGTTGGGATTATGGGGGCATTGTTGGAATGAAGGCTGTTATTGCCGATCATTATACGATAAGTTTTGATTATAGGGTCGGAATAAAAAAGATACAGGCACAAAATGGTTTGCGGAATTCAACTTTCCAGTTCTCCGTAGGCTTCGTTTCTAAACTGATTTAATTAAACTGGCAATCTGTCAAAATGATAATGCCGGTGTATGAGGGTGTCCTGTTTCAAAGGATACAGTTTGTGTATTTTCATCGTATTCTCGTGCATCGGCATTTTGACAGATTGTCTTCTTTTTCTGGTTATTTATTCTTTTATGGATATATGTGAACGTATATGTAGGGAAATGCATACATACGTGTCCGACAGGGATCTTTATGCCTTTTGAGACCCCTCTATTTATTGAGCCAGCTCTTTCAATATCTCCTCTATTTTCTGAAAGAGTTGTCCTATGTGCGCTCCGTCCACAAAAGCATGGTTTACAGTGAAAGCGATGGGCATTACCAGTCTTCCTTCGCGTGGCACTACTTTGCCGGCATTCATCAGCGGATAGTCTAATGGATGGTCGGGAGCCATTTGTGTATAGGTGAGTGAAGTGAAATAAGCTGAGGCGTGGCACTCAGTTGGATAATATCAAAATCTCCCTGTTCTGTAATGACTTTTTCGGCTCCATACGGGTCACCCTCTTCGGGGATGTTATGGACGATGTGATATGCTTCGGCATAAAACCGTTCAAAATCTGCATGGTAAGGGATGCGGACTGTGTAAAAAGTCTTGCCGGGTACAGCGATAGGTGATATGATGTCCACCTGATCGTGATAGACCACCTGTCCGTTTTTATCTGTACGGAAACGGAATTCTTTCACTTCATTGGCAGCACGCAGCACAGCATACAGGTAATACAGGAAAAAAGAGCGCTTGGCGGCTTTTGCAGCTGGAAATGCTTCAGTGCAATCCACTTCACTGGTAATGGATATCCATGAATTATGGAAGTTGCGGAAAAAATTATAATTGTCCCGGCGTTCCCAGGTTTCAATATCTATTATATGTTTCATTTATTTTACGGGTTTAAAAGAATGGTACATGAAGTGCGCTCCCAGCAGTATGAACGGAATGCTGAGCCATTGCCCCATGTTCAGCATCATACTGTCTTCAAAGGCTTCCTGGCTGGCTTTTATAAACTCCACAAGGAAGCGGAAGGTGAATATGGTAGTGAGGCAGTAGCCGAAATAGAAACCGGGGTATAGCGTGGTTTTGTACTTTTTATACAACCGCAAGCCTATGATAAAAATCAGAAGATAGGCGATGGCTTCGTAGAGTTGTGCCGGGTGGCGGGGTTGCATATCTTCGTGCGGAAAAATGAACGCCCAAGGAACATGAGTTACCGTACCTACTATTTCACCATTCATCAGGTTACCTAAACGGATAAAACAACCTGCCAGCGGGGTGGCGATGGCTATATTGTCTAGTACAGTCAGGAACTTCAATTTTACACGGCGTGAATAGATCCATAAGGCGAGCATTAGTCCGATGGTTCCTCCATGGCTGGCAAGACCTTGATAACCGGTCCATTTTATCCCAGAATCGGTAATCTTGACGGGCAACAGCATTTCTACAGGGTGAGAGAGCCAATAGCCTGGTTCATAGAACAGACAATGTCCCAGGCGAGCACCGATAACAATACCCAGCAGGCAGTAAACGAACAGAGAATCAAATTTTTCGTAAGGAATTTTTTGGTCTTGGTAGAGTTTGTATATCACCCAGTAGGCCAATGAAAGCCCTGTAACGAACAATACGGAGTAATAACGGATGGAAATGCCGAAAATGGAAAAGATTTCTATATCGGGATTCCAAAGAATGGCTGACAGTGTATTCATATCTTGAATTTTTGTGCAACTTTGCGGTAAGTGGGCATATCCACATCCATCTTTTCGCCCAGTGCGATCATATCAAACAATAGTCCTTGTATTTCGGACTCGTGTCCTTTGGCTATATCTTTTTGCATGGATGCGGTACTGTCCGGGTCTAATTTGTCAATCACTTTTGAGTTGTATCCTATCGGGTCTTCCGCATAGGTAATTCCCATTTTGCGGCCTATTTCAGAACTTTCCTTGGACAGACCGATGAAAGTGTCGCGTTCTGCTCCGGGATGTTGCAGAGGACCCATCGGGACATCATGGTAGGCACCTGTGCAGGCCATAGCCGAGATGAATGACCATTTGATGAAGGTGTCGCGATTGATATCATCCGAAATATCGGCTTTGATCCCTGCTTTTCTTAGTACATCGGCAATGGTTTCCAGACGTTCCGGAGCCACACCCTGTTGGGGACGTGCACCGAAAACCAGCCGGAATATTTTGCCCATTTGTGTGATTTCACCCGGTCCGGAAACGAAACCTACGATGTAGATGCATCCATCCAGTACTGTTACATGTGGAACGAGTTGCCCGATGCGGGGACCTGTACCGTAAACATTCAGGATGGGGATAATCAAGGTATCTTTATCCGAGGCTTTTTCCAACAGATCTTTGATGGAATCCAGGGAATAGCCCTTCACGCATACAAAAATTACGTTGGCCTTCTCGTTGTATTCCTCGGCTGTGCAGGCTTGTATAGGTAGAAAGTGATTACCTTTTAAGTCTGATCTAAGGTGAAGCCCTTTTTCACGAATGGCTTCCAGATGCTTGCCACGGGCAATGCATGTTACGTCTTTTCCTGCTAAAGCAAGGAAACCGGCGATGCTTCCTCCAACGCCGCCGGTTCCCACGATTAAATATTTTTCCATGTTAGTTGTATTTTGTTTTAGGAAACAAAACACTGACTTATCGGTCTGCCATCAGTTTTGCTGGTTTCCTGATGTTTTTTC
>OKWC01000128.1_pt1 | contig 14888 bp, 13 predicted proteins | sample 1606971 | NCBI WGS metagenome assembly OKWC01 (sample SAMN04414076, study PRJEB24778) | human gut metagenome | material: faecal | host: Homo sapiens
TTCACTAGTGATGCAAGGTGCATATTGGCGGCATCCATTACCAGCATGACGTCCATATTGCTCATGAGGCCAATTCCATATTTATGGTTAGTTTGCCGGCTGTTGAGATGACGTTGGGGAAATGTTGGGCCCATTCTTCCAATACTTTGATTTCTTTTTCCCGCCTCCGAATAAGAAGATTTTTGTATGGTCGCGTGCAGATAGATGTTTGAGGATCTGCTCTTGCTTTGACAACGGATAGATTTTGCCTACATGTGTTGCAAAGGGAGCGATTCCAATCCATGTCTCTTGGTTCTTTTCACCGGTTAACGGCGCCAGGCTGGAAATATTGCCTTTATTCTTTCCGAAAAGGGAGAGGAAACTTAACCGGATGGGGTAACCTATCTGACTGAGCGTATGGGCACAGCGCTGAAAAAAGGAGTCTTGCTCTGTATATATTTTATGTTTCCGCCGTATCAGTTTTTGCAGTTCCCGCCTGTTCTGCTTGATGTGGGCTGCTTTTATGCCTGCCAGACGAAAACGCCAGCAAAGAAAACGGCTGCGGAATGTGGGCTGGAAAGCGGCTACGGCATCAAATTTTTTCTTCTTTTAAATCATTGTACAGCCATCCCAGACCCATTAATCCGGCATGTTCTCCTCTGAAATCTGCCCCACGGAAAATAACATTGTCCGGCACATTCTCGAATAAGGGGGAGAATGTGTCTATGCTCAGCACCATGATTTGATGCTGGGCATATTGCGTAGCCAATGAGTGAATGACCGGGATTGCCATTGCCACATTATTGATGGATGAAAAGCAGATTACAAGAATCTTGGACATAACAGCTGTTTTATTGAATGTACAAATCTATGCAAAGTTTTCTAATCAGCCAATTATTATTCGGTAAAAGTGTCTACCTTTGTTCCCAAGCAAGTTTTTGAAAGATGAAAATAATTGTAGATAATAAAATACCTTATATACATGAAGCTGTCGAACAGATAGCCGATGAAGTGGTGTATTTGCCCGGCAGTGGTTTTACCGCCGGGGATGTACGGGATGCTGACGCTTGGTGATCCGTACCCGTACCCGTTGTAACCGTGAACTGCTGGAAGGAAGCAAGGTGAAATTCATTGCTACTGCGACCATCGGTTTTGATCATATTGATGTGGACTATTGTGATGAGGCGGGAATTGTATGGAAAAATTGTCCCGGTTGTAATGCCGGCAGTGTGGAGCAGTACCTGCATTCGGTATTATTATTGTTGAAACGCCGGAAGGGGGTGAGATTGGAAGAAAGCTGTCTGGGGATTGTTGGGGTAGGACATGTGGGAAGCCGTATCCAACGTATGGCGGAGGCATTGGGGATGCGGGTCTGCTGAATGATCCTCACGTGCGGACCGGGGGGAAACGGAATTTGTGGATTTGTCTGTACTGGCACGGGGAATGTGATATAATAACCTTTCATACTCCGCTGAACAGGAATGGGAAATATAAAACGTTCCATCTGGCGGATGCGGATTCTTTGCCGGTTTGCAACGGAAACCTTTATTGTGAATACTTCTCGTGGAGAAGTAATAGAGACATTGGCTTTGCTTGATGCGCTGAAGACAGGCCGGATACGTGATGCGGTTATTGATACGTGGGAAAATGAACCGGATATTCACCCGGATTTGTTGCAGAAAGTTTTTTTGGGAACCCCTCATATAGCAGGGTATTCAGCTGACGGAAAGTCGAATGCTACACGGATGGCATTGGAGGAGCTTTGTAACTTCTTCCATATACAGGCTGATTTTAAAATAGTACCGCCCGCTTTGCCGTATATGGATTATTCTTCTGATCCGGAAGAGGCTTTTCTACAGATGTATGATCCGACTCGTGACAGTGATGCATTGAAACGGCATCCCGAAGAATTTGAACATTTGCGGGGGAATTATCCATTGAGGCGTGAAATTTCTTTTTTACCGTAGGGGGACATTGAAATGTCCCCCTACGGTGGCCAGAACTTTTAGTCTGCTTTTGCTGTTTGCATCTCTTCTGCTACAATCTGTTCGCAATCTTCAATGCTGTATCCCGATGCGGGTTCGCTCCAATACCATAAGGCGGGAGCTTGTTGTAATGTATCCATAATCAATTATTTTTTAGATGGGTTATTCAATGTTATAGTTGTTTCCGAATGTTGGTTGCCGCCCAGAATACCTGTTCCTCCCTCCACATTGCTGTAAACCCGTAGAGGTTCGGCTAGTCCAATGTTACCCAACCTCCTTCTAACGTGCTTCCGGCAATTTTTTTTGTAAGGACAACAGGTATAAAAAGTAGGATTCGGAAAGGGAATAGATGGAAATGATTCTTTGTTCTGTTTCGTCTAACTCTGCCGTTGTCTCTTTTATTTGTAAAGTATAGGTTTGTCCGTTAATGCTTTGGTCGGTAAAGAGGGCTCCTCCTCTTTTTTCCAATCCGTTGAATGCCATACTTTCGTCCAATATGGCATCTTGTTCCTTGAATACAGGATCTATATAATCTATTTCTGTTTCGTAGTAACCGTAATAGCCCGTTTTTATTTGTGTGATTTTGGCCAGATAATAATTGTTCTTTTCCGGAAATTCATCAAACGTGACTTCATAGTATATTTCAAAATAGTCGGAAATTGTTCCTTGATAAACTCCGTTACCTTTTTAATTGTATGACTGGCGTTTTTTATAGCTACTTTCTTTGGTATGATATCTTCTGCCGTTACTGTACCATATTCGGGGGTGGATGCAACAATTTTTATCCGGTCTCCTTCTGCCGGGATTGTATTTGAAAGGAATAAAGTATCCGGCTGGTCTGGGTTCCGGGGATTATTCAGTGTTTTCCATTGCATGGTTTCTATGTATTGATTGTTGATATAGAGCTCCACATGGGCGTGAGGGAGATTGACATAAGGCTTCTTGTCTGGATAGAACCAGGTTCGGGTGATGGAGGCCATTACCACTGTGTCGGGGGATACTACACTGTTTATTACCATTTTGGGCGTAGTGCGATATTCGTCCAAATCTATTTTTCGATAACAGGAGGTAAGGAACACTCCTAGAAGTAATGTATATAGCAGATGTTTCATAATCATTTAAAATTTATAAGTGTAAGAAACTGATGGTATAATGGGGACTATGCCCAGGGTATAGAAGCAGTCGTTATTATACCACCATCCTTTGCGTATGCTGACGGGTGCCATGTAGGAATAGACATTGTAGATGCTGATATTCCATATTCCCATCCGGTTCTTTTTCTTTGGCCGGTAAATATTGATGCCCAAGTCGAGTCTGTGATAGGCGGGAAGTTGGAAATTATTACGTTCCGTATAATAGTCTAATCCGCCTGAATCTATATAAGGAGGAACCAGGCTGCCTCCCGGAAACGGATGTTGGGGAGAAACGGCCTGGTAGTTTTCGAAAGAAACCGTGAGCCGGTTACCGGTTGCGTAGGTCCAGCTTCCGGTCAACTCCAGTTTGGGCTTGATTTTCCAATTGGCTATTATATTGAATTTATGCCGGTTGTCGAATTTGGCAGGAAAACGCTTGCCTTTATTTATCTCAGTGAACTGTCTGTCATTCCAGCTTAGAGTATAGCCTGCCCATCCGGTTATTTTCCCTTTTTCTTTGCGGGCAATAAGTTCTACGCCGTAAGAACGTCCTTTTCCTTGAGTCAGTTTGTCTTCCCAGCTGGTGGAAGGAGGGAGAAACTGGTAGTCGTCTTTATAGTCCATCAGATGTTTCATCCATTTATAATATCCTTCTATGGAGAAAGAGTAGATTTTGTTGCCGGTGGTGTAATAAGCTCCTACAGCCAGTTGGTCGCTCTGCATCGGTTTCAGCTTGCGGCTGACCGGTATCCATGTGTCTGTGGGCAGGTTGATGTAGCTTTCATTGACTTGATGTACATATTGGCTCATCCGGGTATAAGAGGCTTTGAGGCTGAGTTGCGGATTGATCAGGAAACGACTGGAAAAACGGGGTTCCAGGGAAGTGTACGTTTTCCCGTCAATGGTGTATAGTCCGAGGTGAACCCCAGCGTTCAAACGTATTCTTTTGTTCATTTTCCAGTCTTCTTCCATATATATGCCTAATTCATGTGCAGGTAGGGCAGTGTCGTTGTTTTGTCTGGTCTGGGTGGTCATGCCATTGGAAAAATGCGATTTTTCGTCTACGGGATGAAAACGGTGGTAAATATAATGAGTGCCGAAATGCAACTGGTGGGAAGCATTGGGGCGGAAATCGAAATTGGCTCGTATGCTGAGGTCGTCAATGCGGTTCCGGGTTGAACTTTCCTGTGATACGTAGTTGGCTTCTGTTCCTTGGTAGTAGTCTCCTTTCAAGGTGGAAGAATAGTGGGTAAAGGCGGCATTCACATTACCGAAGAGTTGGTTGTTGAATACGTATGACCAGCCGGTAAATGCCATGATGTTTCCCCATCGTAGTCTGCCGGTGTTTCTGCTTTCATATCCATTGTCACCTTCTCTTTTTTCTCCTCCCTTCAAAAATCGTTTCCCCAGTAAAGACCGGCATATCCGCGGCTGCGGTCATTGAACTGGTGGTTGAGTTTAAAGTTCATGTCGGTAAAAGCGTATCGTGCCACTATTTGGGTTTCTCCTTTATTTCTGGTAGCGTTCCAGATGGCGATGGTTGGGGCCGAAAGCGCGTCAATCCATGAACGGCGTAATGCAAAGTTGAATGAGGTCCGGTCTTTGACCAACGGACCTTCCAGATTCAGGCTGCCTGAGGTCAGTCCCAGCATGGCGCTTCCGTGATATTCTTTCATGTTGCCATCCTTTGTATGGATATCGACTACGCTGGACAGTCTTCCTCCGTAACGGGCGGGGAAGGCGGACTTAAAGAATTCTACATCCTTTACGGCTTCGGCGTTGAAGGAGGAAAACAGACCGCCCACATGGTTGATCTGGTATAACGGATTCCCTTCTATCATATAAAGATTGTCGTCTCCATTACCACCCCGCACATACATTCCTGCCAATCCGGCTGTGCCTGCCGATACACCCGGCAAGGTCTGTAGGGTTTTTATAATATCAGCTTCTCCGAATAATACCGGGGTTTGTTGGATCAGGTCTTTGTTGAGACGGGTATGTCCCATATCGGATGTTTGGACTAATGGAGAAGAGGTATATTCTCCGGTCACTACCACTTCGGCTAATTGCTGGTGGCTGTTCAGCAGAACCGGAAGCAGCGTGTCTTGTTCCAATTGTGTGAATGAACGGTGGAAACTGTCATAACCTACATAGGAGATGTTCAGGTATACATCGTTTCCGGCTTCCAGAGTCAGACTGAAAAAGCCGTCGGCGTTGCTGGTTGTTCCTTGATGGCTTTTGGCATCATAGATGGAGGCGCCTATAAGGGACTCTGAGGAGGATTTGTCTCGTATGAAGCCGCTGATTACAATGTTTTTCTGTTTTTTCTTGAGGATGATGTATTTGCCTGATTGTATATATTCTACGGGCAGTTTTTGAAACAGAATGCGCAAACAGTGGGATAACGGCTGGGCGGTTATTGTTATATCTATCGGTAACAGATGTTTTGTTAAGGAGGACTCATACGAAAAGGTTACACCTGTCTGCCGGGTGATTTCTGCCAAAACTTTACGGATGGGGGTTTGTTTCATATCTAATGTTACGAGGGGCTCATCATGTTCTGTTCCTTTTGCCTCAATACAAATGTGCATGAGGCAAAGGAGCAGAAGAAAAGAAAATTTAGAATGGAATTGCATCATTGGGTTATGTCTAGTTTCGTATCTAGTGTTTGGTTTATGATTTCAATTATGTCTTCTATCGGAGTATTGTCAAAGGTCGTGGTCAGATAGTACTCTTTTTGTGGAATTCCGCCGATATGGACCTTATAGACTTCTTCTAATTCTTTTACTACCTTTTTCAAGGGGGCTTCATTATAAACAAACACGTGGGTCTTCCATGCAAAAGTGTTGGGGTCACTTTGTTTGTTTATTTGCATTTGTCCTTTTTGGTTAATGAAGGCATACATGCCTTTTGTCAGGATAGCCTCTTTTTGTTCTTTGTTATAAAAACGGACTTTTCCAGACTCTACGGTTGCCGAAGTCTGATTTGCATTTGCCGTTACTTGGAATTGTGTACCTAGTACTTGTATGTTTGCCAGTTCGGTCTGTACCCTGAAAGGACATTGTTCTTGATGTGTGACTGAAAAATATGCTTTTCCATTTAAAGTGACGTTCCTGTTTTTTTGTTCGCGTATCCAAGCGGTCATACTGTAAGGCCGAATTCTCTGCCAGCGTAATATGGCTGTTATCCGGAAGCGTGACTTCTTTGACAGCGTGTGCGGATGAGGCAATGACAATCCAGTCTTGCCTGTTGTCGTATATCCACCACCAACTGAATCCGGCTATCAGGAAAGTGACAGCAGCGATAGTTATCAGTCTATATAATAAGATAGAGTTATTTCTTTGTTTGCCGATACCTAGTTTTTGCCAGGCTTGTGTTGTGTCCAGCCTGTTTTCCCGATAGAACCGGGCTACAAAACGAATATCTTTCTCTTCTTTCTCCATGCGATCTTCTTTCTTTTTATTGTTAAGACAGGGAAAAGACAAAATCCCCCTATTCGCTTGCCGATTTTTTTATCCGAAGAAAAAAGTATATATTTTAATGGCTGTTTCTCGTAATGTTTTCAGTGCCTTACTGATTTGATGTTCGACAGTTTTTATAGAAATACCCAGTTCGGTGGCAATTTCCTGATAAGTAAGGCCGTCACGTTTGGAAAGCAGAAAGATCTTTTTCCGTTCGGTAGGAAGGTGGTCGATGGCTGTCCATAAACGCGCGTCACGTTCTGACCGGATGATGCGTTCTTCTTCTGTTAAATCTTCCAAGTCTGTCAGTTCGGTTGTTTCACAGTGTGTTTGTCGGTTGGTTATCAGTGTGAGTGAGCGGTTACGTACAGTTTGGTACATATAAGCTTTCAGGTTTTGAATAGATGTGCCTCCGACAAGCTTCTCCCATACATCAGAGAAGGCTTGTTGGACGATGTCTTCTGCGTCATCCAGATTTTCAGTATAGCGCAGGGCATACATATTCAGCGGACGGTAAAGACAGCGAAATTGGTATTCAAATTCCTTGGGTGATAATTGCATCCTGTGTTTTATTCTTTTTTGGAAAGCAAACTTACGGCTTTTCTTTTATTTGCCAAGCAACAAGAGATGAAAAAGTCTTTAATTTCATTTAGTAATGATAACAATTCGGGTGCGGGAGGTCATTGTATCGGCTTTTCGGAGGTAGTCATAAAATAGGGCAAACCTCACGGTCTACCCTATCCGAAACTTTAATATGGAATACCTATTGAAACAAAAATCACAGTCTTTACCTTAAAATATTGCCTTTAAAAGTTTCCTTTATCAGCATTATCCCACCAAAGATGTGTACCGCCTTTGTCGCCGGAAATACCGAATTTGCTGGAATTTTCTTCGTCCAGAAGCTTGATTCCGCCTTCTACTCCCTTAGCGTTGGCATCATAAGCCTGGCTGCTATAAATTACGCGGCGCACACCTTCTTCTGTGTTTACGGCTCCATTACTTTCATTGACGAATGCAGGGAAGAAGCGTGGATAGCCGGTGCGGCGTTGTTCTGCCCAGCCTCGGTGGATAGAGGGAATAGGGCGAGCCATTTTTGGGTGATGATTCTTTCCAGCTTTTCTTCGTTGCTTGCGCTCTCATCCCATTTTACACTTAATTTATTTACAGCCGGAGTGCTTAATTCGGCTTTGATGGGATCTGTATAGTCTATTTGGGTGCTTGTTCCGTTGATGTAGGCATCTACTGCTCCTTCCGGATATTCTTTGATTCCGGCCATAAGCCCCCGATAAGCTAATTCATTAGTCATGGAAACACGGATTCCATTTTCATATAGGTTCTTTACACTTTCACTGCCAATATCCCATCTTAATTTTGCTTCAGCCAGTAGGAAATAGGCTTCCGCTGCTTTCATGATGGGCAGTGGCATGGAATAAGAGGAACCGTTGTTTCCTTGAATCCAACCGGAGAAGTTACCCCAACTGTTTGGTTTGGCAGGCAGGCCACTGGCAAAACGGATACCCAGGTATTGACTATTGGCAGCTACTGTGGTAGTACCGGCTTCGTTTTTGATATCTCCGGTATTCAGGGTCATATATAACGGTTGGCGCGGATCTTTGGTTCCACTCATAATAGTTACCAGATTGGCATTGAATCCACAATCACCCCAATTGAACATCAGCCACATTTCATTCTCAAGACTTTTATCGATCAGAATATCCTTGTTGACTGTTGCCAAAGTGTTTTGGGCAGCCTCGGTAGCGATTGCCTTAAGGTTCATTCCGGCGTTGCCGGCTTCGGTTTCCCGTTTGGACAGGCGTAACGCCATGCGTAGTTTCATCGTATTGGCTATTTTTACCCATAGGTCTTTGTCGCCGTTGCACCAACAGTCAAAGGATTTCAATTTGGCTATTTCATCTGCTCCCATGGCACTGATGTCAGTAATGGCTGTACTCAGATCTTCAAGCATGGCTTTATACAGGTCTTTCTGGCTGTCGAACTCGAAATACACTTCGTTTTCTCCCGATAGGATGGAGCTGTAAGGTATCGGTCCGTAGGCATCTGTGGTCATCAATGTTCCGTAAGCCTGTACGATACGCATCACGCCTGACAGGCCTCTTTCACCACTGGCGTCACATTGTGCGATGATGCGGCGGGTGTTATTGAAAATATGGAGATAATAGTTTTCGTACATACCACCGCTATGTCCCCGGTTCTCTCCCATATCACCATTGGTGAAGTTACCGTTGGGAGTCATAAAATAACCTCCATAAAGGTCAATAGTCAGGTTGGTCCAAAACTGGAACATATTTTGCTGAGGAGGATAACAGTAGGTCATCGGTTCGGTACATTGTGCGGCAAAAGGAAGGTCTGCCGGATCTACCTGTATGTTACTGGTATTCAATTTCTCGAAGTCGTCTGTACAGGAAGAAAAGATATTTCCTGTAGTCATGGGGATTGCCATTAAGAAGGCGTATGTTAATATCTTATTCCGTTTCATAGTTTCAAGCATTAGAAGTTAAGTTTTAAATTAAGACCAAAGCTGCGTGAGGTAGGTAGTGCAAACATATCTACACCTTGTATTCCATTACCTGTACCTGCCGATACATCCGGATCCATCGGGGCGTCTTTATGGAAGAAAAACAGGTTGCGGCCGATGATGGCTGCTGTCAGGTTCTTGCCTGCACCCAGCAAGTTACGGAAGGTATAACCGAAAGTCACTTCACGAAGACGTATATTGGTAGCATCATAAACATAGTTTTCCACAGCGTATGGACTGTTGAAGTTGTTGTTACCGGTGGTACGATAGTACTTGTCGGCATCAAATTTTACTCCGTCCACTGTAATACCGCCGGCATCACGGGCTTCACCTGAACGTTTCGATACGCCCCATCCGTCCAAGGCGGCTTCGGTCATACTAATCACTTTTCCACCGAATTTAGCATCAATCAGGAACGATAGTGAGAAGTCTTTGTAGCGGAATGTGTTTGTCCATCCCATATTTACTTTGGCATTCATATTGCCTGCGTATTCCAGTTCGTCCATAGAATCACCACTTACGATAGGCTCTCCTTTTTCGTTTTGCAAGGGTTTGCCGTTCTCATCACGCATCAGATGACGTACATACAGATCTCCGTAGTGGCCACCTTCTTTCAATATAACTTTTGCACCTCCGAAATCGGTCAATGTCAGTCCGTTGGGAAGGTCATCTACCAATTCTTTGATTTTATTATCATTATAAGAGAAGTTCAGGTTGGTACTCCAGCTGAAGTTGTCAGTGAACTGCTCGTACCATCCGATATTGAATTCAAAGCCTTTGTTTTCTACATTACCGGCGTTTACATAACGGTTTCTCAAGCCTGATTCGTAAGGAGCCGCAACGGAGAAGAACTGATTTTTAGTGTTGGTTTTATAATAAGTCAGGTTGATATTCAGTCGGTTCTGTAAGAATGTACCGTCAAAACCAATTTCTAAAGAATGGGTTTTTTCCGGCTTCAATGTTCTGAATGGAGCTTTGTCGGGGGGAGTGATGGCACCTTGAGAACCTAGAGAATAGAGCAGATTACTCATGAATACAGGTACGTCATTACCTACGATAGAATAGCTTGCACGGAATTTGAACAAATCAATGTTCTTACCCATATCTACAAATTTGTTCAGCAGGACACTACCTCCAAAAGAGGGATAAAAGAATGAACAGCTTTCTGTGAAAGCCAATGCCGAAGACCAGTCATTACGTGCTGATATATCAAGGAATATGCCTTCACGGTAACCGAGTTGTGCGGTGGCGAATACTGAGTTCAGCCGTTTTTGGGTCATCCAGTTGTCATCTTTGCCTACGGTGGACATATTGCCATAATAGTTGTTCGGAGTAAAGATGTTCGGATAAAAAATGTTTCCGGAACCGGGCTGTGAGAACTGGGAACCCTCGCCCCATAGGTCTACATGAGAGGTTTTGGTTTTGTAAAACTGGAACCTGCGGTAGCGGATAGAGAAAAATCATTGAATGTATGGTTGTAGCTTACTAAAACATCGCCATAAAGTTGGTCGCTGAAATAGCGGTTGTCTTTCATGCGTCCCATCGGATAAAGGTTTCCTACGCTGGATGCGTAAGCATTGTGTACCCAGTGTTCTTCTCCTCTTTCGTAACGCATACGTCCTTGGATATTCAGATCCGGAGTTATGTCCCATTTGATGCTTCCGCCGAATTCATAGCGGTTACGGTCGGTGATAGGGGTCTGTCTGTTCAACATCCAATATGGATTACCGAATTGCTGTTGTTGTGTATTTGTCCAGTTTTGGACATAGCAGCCTCTTGCGGGATCATATACCTCGAAGTTCTCTTTATAGCCATTCCAGTCTTCTCCTCTAGGGAAGAGATAAACACCGGTCAGCGGATTCCATAAGTAACCGGCAGCTGCCTGATTGGTGATGTGCTGGTTGGTAAACTTGGCCGTGAAATCAATATGAATGTCTTTCAGAATATTGAAACCTACTTTTGAATTCAAATTGTGGCTTCGGTAGTCATTCTGGGGAGTGATGCCTTGTGAATAGACATTGGCATAGGAAAAATAAGATTGGATATTTTCATTGCCTCCGCTTAAGGAGATGGAGTTATTCGTTGTAAATCCGGTACGGAAGAATTTTTTTGCATAGTTTGGAGCTTTGCTGCTTAGTTTCTCACCCCAGCTGAAAGTACCGTTGTCGCTCATTCCATAAGTAGTCTGGAATTCGGGTAGCACCATTGGGCTCTCCATTGTGGTGTTGCTGGATACATTAACGGAAACTTTACCCGACTGTGCTGATTTGGTGGTAATCATAATGGCGCCATTGGCTGCTACCGCACCATAAAGCGCTGCTGCCGATGCACCTTTCAGCAAAGTGATTTGGGCGATGTCGTCCGGATTGATTGTAGACATGGCGTCACCACCGTCTCGCTGGCCTCCGTAGTTGCTGTCTACTTGTGAGTTGGTGATATTCATCATGACAGGAACTCCGTCTACTACTACTAACGGTTGGTTGTTACCGCTGATGGACTTATTGCCACGGAACAGAATCTTGGAAGAACCGCCGGCTCCGGTTGAGTTCGGTGTGATCATCATACCGGCACTTTTACCTTGCAGGGAGTTAATCATATTGACGCTCTTGATGTCATTAACGTCTTTACCTCCTACTGTTTGCGCAGAATAGGTCAGTGTTTCGGATTGGCGTTTAATACCCATTGCCGTTACTACGACTTCACCCAGTGTTTCTGTATCCGATGCCATTTTTACGTTGATTACTGTACGTCCGTTTACAGGTTCCTCTATGGTTTTCATACTTAAATAGGAGAATACCAGAATGTCTTTGTCACCGGCTTGCAGGGTATATTTTCCATCGAGGTCGGTCACTGTTCCGATAGTTGTACCTTTAATTAATACGTTTGCGCCGATCAGAGGTTCGTTAGCGTCTTTATCTATTACAGTACCGCTGACTGTATGCGTTTGTGCATACAATGCTGTTACAAACACTCCCAATAGGAATGTCAGGAAAAAAGTAAAAATTCGTCTCATAAGGTTAGATTTTGAGGTTCGTTCTTAATTAGATTTTTGTTTTCAGATTAAATAATAGGTTTGTTGATAATTGGGCATGTTTACCCAATAGGTTTGATTTGATAGTTTTTCGCATAGGCATTCAGTTTAAGGTTAACTTATCAAGGTTTATTTATTAAGGTTTCTGTTAATCTCTCTTTAAGTCGGTCAACATTATTAATACAAATATCATAACCGGGTTACTAAACAAAAACTTATATTTTTTGTATTTTATCTCATTCGTGTTTTCTTATTTTAAAATAAATACTTATGTTTGTGTGACCTTAAATTAAAAATGACCTATGAACCTTAATGATAACCGCTTAATTATTAAAACCTTGAAGTCGGGAGATCAAAAAGTATTTTCCCTGATTTATGCTTCTTATTACAAGCCGCTATGTTTGTTTTGTTCCTCGTATGTTTCTCTTGAAGAGGCTGAAGAGATAGTGCAGGATTTGATGATGTATGTGTGGGAAAAACGTGAGTTGCTGGTAGAGGACTTGTCGCTGAAATCTTTCTTATTTACCAGTGTCAGGAACAGGGCATTGAATTCAATCACCCGTTCCCATATTACCCGTCAGGTATATGAAGAATATCAGAGCCAACAGTTGAAATCTCTGCCGGCATTGGATTCTTGTTATGGCACGGAGTTGTTTAATGCCTATATGGAAGCTCTTCATTCTCTTCCTAAAGAACTGCAAAGAGTATATGTTATGAGTCGGTATAAACAACTGACCCATAAAGAAATTGCTGACAAGCTGGAGGTGTCGGTGCAGACTGTCAATTATCGGATAGGCAAAGCTCTTCAGTTTTTTCGTATTAGATTGAAAGATTTTTGCCTAGAATAGTCGCTTCAATCACCCGAGGGAAATATTCGTATTCCAACTGGTGCACCCGTATTGCCAATGTATCTGGCGTGTCAGTGGGCAATACCGGACAGGTGGCTTGGAAAATGGTATTTCCTTCATCATATTGTTCATTTATATAATGGATGGTGATGCCGCTTTCCTTTTCATGGGAAGCTATGACAGCTTGGTGCACGCGGGAACCGTACATACCTTTACCACCGAACTTGGGAAGGAGGGCCGGATGAATATTTACTATTTTATTCGGATAATCATGCAAAATGGCATCAGGTACTTTCAAGAGGAAGCCTGCCAGTACAATAAAGTCAATATGATATTGGTGCAGTATTTCCAGTGCTTTCCCGTCGGCAAAGTCTTGGGCTGTGAGGATAAGTGACGGAACACTCAGTCTTTCAGCTCGCTTGAGTACACCGGCCTGTGCTTTGTTGACGATAACCAATGCTACTTCAGCTGTTCTTTTCTCTAAAAAATACCGAATAATTCTTTCAGCATTCGTGCCTTCTCCTGAAGCTAAAATTGCGATTTTCTTCATGATGTTCTCTATTTTGGTGCACATAAAACAAAAAAATGTGCAAAATTCTGCATTTATTTGCCTGAATATTTGCTCAGCCCAAGAAATATTTATTCCTTTGCAACCGCAAAGAAAATAAAATAATTCAATTTATTAACTAAAAAATTAAAGTTATGTCTGAAATTGCATCAAGAGTAAAAGCTATTATCGTTGATAAATTAGGTGTAGAAGAATCAGAAGTTACAACAGAAGCAAGCTTCACTAACGATCTGGGCGCAGATTCACTGGATACTGTAGAGCTGATTATGGAATTCGAAAAAGAATTCGGTATTTCTATTCCTGATGATCAGGCTGAGAAATTGGTACAGTAGGTGACGCCGTTTCTTATATCGAAGCTAACGCTAAGTAATTATCCTTATTTTATAATATGGAATTAAAAAGAGTAGTAGTAACAGGTCTTGGTGCTCTTACTCCTGTAGGTAACAAATGTTGCAGAAACATGGGACAACCTGGTGAAGGGGGGTAAGCGGGGCAGGACCTATTACTCATTTCGATGCGTCTAAATTCAAGACTCATTTTGCATGCGAAGTGAAAAATTTCAATGGAACTGATTACATTGACCGTAAAGAACTTCGCAAAATGGATCTGTATACACAGTATGCCATTGCAGCTGCTAAAGAAGCGGTGGAGGATTCTGGAATGGACCTCGAAAAAGAAGATTTGAATAGAATAGGTGTAATTTACGGTGTAGGTATCGGAGGTATTCATACTTTTGAAGAGGAAGTAGCTAATTATACACTGAATAAAGATACTGTCGGACCGAAATTCAACCCATTCTTCATCCCCAAAATGATAGCTGATATTGCATCGGGACAGATCTCTATCATGTATGGTTTCCACGGTCCTAACTTCACAACAACTTCTGCCTGTGCATCTTCATCAAATGCTATTGCCGATGCATTTAACTATATCCGTTTGGGTAAAGCAAATGTAATTGTGGCAGGTGGTGCGGAAGCTGCTATTTTTGAAGCTGGTTTGGGCGGTTTTAACGCTATGCATGCTTTGTCTACCCGTAATGATGATCCGGAACGTGCATCCCGCCCGTTTAGTGCAAGCCGTGATGGCTTTGTGATGGGTGAAGGCGCAGGCTGTCTGATTTTGGAAGAATTGGAACATGCAAAAGCACGTGGTGCCAAGATTTATGCGGAACTTGCCGGTGTAGGCGCTTCTGCCGACGCTTATCACTTGACAGCTTCTCATCCGGAAGGATTAGGCGCTAAACTGGTGATGTTGAACGCATTGGAAGATGCGGAATTGAAACCGGAAGATATTGATTATATCAATGTACATGGAACTTCAACTCCTGTAGGTGATGTTTCAGAAGTG
>OKWC01000129.1_pt1 | contig 14631 bp, 21 predicted proteins | sample 1606971 | NCBI WGS metagenome assembly OKWC01 (sample SAMN04414076, study PRJEB24778) | human gut metagenome | material: faecal | host: Homo sapiens
CGACGCCTACCGCACCGGAATGCTTACCGCCCTTCGCAGCAACTTCCACCAGGTGAGCGATGTCCTTCGAGAGGGTGTTGACGCTGACGGCGGCTACCTCGTACCCGAGGAGTATGATTCCCGCCTTATTCAGACGCTTTCCGAGGAAAACATCATGCGAAAGCTCGGTCACACCATCACCACATCCGGTGAGCATAAAATCAACATTGCAGCGACTGCGCCTGCCGCTGCGTGGATTGAGGAAGGCGGCGCACTCTCTTTCGGTGACGCAACCTTTGCACAGATCCTTCTGGACGCGCACAAGCTCCATGTCGCTATCAAGGTGACCGAGGAACTGCTCTACGACAATGCGTTCAAGCTGGAGGATTACATTCTCACCGAGTTTGGCAAGGCACTCGCCAATGCCGAGGAGGACGCATTCCTCAACGGCACCGGTGTCGGTCAGCCGCTTGGCCTGTTTGCGGAAACCGGCGGTGGTCATGTGGCAGAAACGCTTACTGCCGCACTCAAGAGCGATGACCTCATCACCCTCATCCATGCGCTGAAGCGTCCCTACCGCAAGTCTGCCTCTTTCATCATGAACGACAAGACTATCGCGCAGATCCGCAAGCTGAAGGACAACAACGGTGCGTATATCTGGCAGCCTTCCTATCAGGCAGGCGAACCGGACCGCATTCTCGGCTACACGGTTCATACCTCTGCGTATGCTCCGGAGAATGCTATCGCTTTCGGCGATTACAGCTACTACAACATCGGCGACCGCGGCACCCGTTCCTTCAAGCAGCTCAACGAGCTGTTCGCGGGCAACGGTATGATCGGTTTCGTGGCTAAAGAGCGTGTGGACGGCAAACTTATTCTCCCCGAAGCCGTTCAGATCCTCAAGCTGAAAACCGAATAAGGAAGGAGGCGGCGGTGATGGACGAGCTCCTTTCCAAAGTAAAAGCCAACCTTATCCTGGAACATACGGCGGATGATGAGCTGCTGAAAGGCTACATCACCGCCGCTGTTTCTTACGCCGAAAGCTACCAGCACATCCCGGAGGGCTATTACAAAGAGAATCCCATGCCAGCTACCACAGAGCAAGCCGTCATTATGCTGTCGTCCACTTCTATGAAAGCCGGGACGGCAGCACGGGCGGCTTCTTTGCGGATAACACCGGAGCAGCACAGCAGGTGTGGAACACGGTCAATCTGCTGCTCCGCTTGGATAGGCGGTGGCAGGTATGAGTTTCGGAAAGATGAACGGCTTTGCCGACATTGTGGAAACCCGCCAAGTCAAGGACAGCGAAGGCTTCACTCATTCCGAGGATGAAGTCCTCGCTTCCGTCCGTGTGTACCGGGAAGGTCGGCACGGCAGTCAGCGTTGGGCGAACCTCGCTGCATTCAGCGAAGCGACCGACCTGTTCCGCTTTCGGTGTATTCCTGGGCTGACGATCACCACAGACCAGTTTCTCATTTGCGATGACTTTCGCTACGACATTGTCTCCGTGGAGGATGTAAAGGGGCGTGGGATGTACATTGAGGTGCTGGCGAAGAAGGAGGTGCCGACCGTTGGCTAAGTGCGACATGAAAATGCCGGAGGATTTTCTTCTGAAGATATCCAGGCTCGGCAGCAACTTTGACAGCGTGGCAGATACCGTCCTGCAGGCCGGTGGCGAAGTCGTGCTGAAAAAGGTCAAGAGCAATCTCTCCTCCGTTATCGGCAGAGGGACAAAGTTCAAATCCCGCACCACGGGCGAACTGGAAGGCGCACTCGGCCTTTCTCCCTCCAAGCTGAACCGGGACGGAAACCACGACATCAAGGTAGGTTTTGCCGAACTCGCTCGGACGGCGGCAGCAATGCCAAACTTGCCAACATTCTCGAATACGGCAAGCACGGCCAGCCTGCAAAGCCATTTCTGAAACCTGCGAAAACAGCGTCTCGGCAGGAGTGTATCGATGCCATGACCAAGGCACTGGATGAGGAGGTGGAAAAGCTGTGAGCCTGCTATCCGATTTGCAAACCATCGCAAAAAGTTGTGGGGTTCCCGTTGAAACGGGTGTGTTCTCCGGCAAAGCACCGGACACCTATCTGGTGATTACGCCGCTGTCGGACAGCTTTGAGCTCCACGCCGACAACGCTCCCGGCTGTGAGACACAGGAGGCACGGCTGTCCCTCTTCGCAAAGGGCAGTTACACCAAACTGAAAAATGACCTTGTCCGCGCCTTGCTTGGTGCGGACTTTTATATTACCGACCGCCGGTACATCGGCTTTGAGGCCGAAACCGGCTACCATCACTACGCCATTGATGTGGCGCAAATCTACGAACTGGAGGAATAAGTTATGGCGACTATCGGTCTTGACAGACTGTATTACGCAAAAATCACAGGAAACGATGCCGGTGAGGAAACCTACGGTACACCGGAGCAGCTTGCGAAAGCCATCTCCGCTGACCTTTCGGTGGAACTGGCAGAAGCGACGCTCTATGCGACGACGGTGCTTCGGAGATCGTGGAAGGAATTCAAATCCGGCACACTCTCCCTCGGCATTGACGATATCGGTTCTGCGGCGGCATCCGACCTCACGGGTGCGACTATTGACAAGAACAAGGTGCTGATTTCCGCATCCGAGGACGGCGGCGACCCTGTGGCGGTGGGATTCCGTGCCAAGAAGGTCCAACGGCAAGTACAAGTATTATTGGCTGTACCGAGTGAAATTCGGTATTCCGGCGACGAACCTTGCCACCAAGGGCGACAGCATTACTTTCTCTACACCCACTATTGAAGGCACCATTCTGCGCCGCAACAAAGCAGACGCAGGCGGCAAGCACCCGTGGAAAGCGGAGGCACTGGAGGGCGATGTGACCGCTGCGACCATCACGAACTGGTATAAGGAAGTCTATGAGCCGACCTATACCACGACACCCGAAAACAGGGTTAACGGAGGTAACACACAATGGATAACGAGAGAACTGCAGTCATCACCATCGGTGACGAGGAATACACACTCCTGCTTACCACCAAGCTACCAAGGAAATCGCCGGTCGCTATGGCGGTCTGGAAACCTCGGCGAGAAGCTGATGAAGTCCGAGAACTTTGAAATGGCTATCGGCGAGATCGTGTGGCTCATCACACTTCTTGCAAATCAGAGTATCCTCATCCACAACCTCAAGGATAAGGAGCACCCCAAGGAGCTGCTCACCGAAGATGTGGTGGAGCTTCTGACCCACGCCCCTCGACCTCGCCGGATACAAAACCGCCATTACGGAGGCGCTCTACAAGGGCACCAAGCGGAATGTGGAAAGCGAGAAAGACGCAAAAAAAACGCGCAAGTCGGGTAACGGTCTCCGATGCGGAGCTGTTTACCCGGCTTCTTTATTACGGTCTTGCCCATCTTCATCTCAGCCAGGATGAGGTGTGGCTGATGCCGTTTGGATTGCTTTTGGACTTATGGGAGTGCCACAAGCAGTATAACGGGCAGGCTGTTCCTGCTCACGAACACTACATTGACGATATTATCCCGGACGGCATTTAAGGAGGTGACGGCGAATGGCAGACAGTTTCGGACTGAAGATCGGTCTTGAGGGCGAAAAAGAATTCAAGAAAGCACTGGCGGACATCAACCAGTCCTTCAAGGTGCTCGGCTCCGAAATGAAGCTCGCCACCTCTCAGTTCGATAAGAACGATAAATCCGTGGAGGCTCTCGCCGCACGGAATAAGGTGCTGCGAAAAGAGATCGATGAGCAGACGACAAAAATCGACACCCTTCGCAAGGCTCTGCAGAATGCCGCCACCTCCTTTGGAGAGAACGACCGTCGCACCCAGAACTGGCAGATCCAACTCAACAATGCCGAAGCCGCCCTCAACGATATGAACCGTGAGCTGGACGAAAACGAGAAAGCTATCAAGGAGGGCGGCAAAGCCGCAGAGGAATCCGGCAGTAAGTTTGAAGGCTTCGGCAAGGTTCTCAAAACGTAGGTGTGGCACTCGGTGCTGTGGCTGTTGCCGCAGGTGCCGCCGCCGTAAAGCTCGGCAAAGAAGTCATCGCCGCCTATGCTGACTACGAGCAGTTGGTCGGCGGTGTTGACACTCTGTTCAAGGACTCCTCGCAGGAGATCCAGCGGTACGCCGCCAACGCATACAAAACGGCTGGCCTTTCCGCTAACGAATACATGGAAACGGTCACGGGCTTCTCCGCAAGTCTGATCCAGTCCCTCGGCGGCGATACCGAGAAGGCCGCCAAATATGCGGATATGGCAATTACGGATATGTCCGATAACGCCAACAAGATGGGCACGGATATGTCCTCCATTCAGAATGCCTACCAGGGTTTCGCCAAGCAGAACTATACGATGCTCGATAACCTCAAGCTGGGCTACGGCGGCACAAAGCAGGAAATGGAGCGACTGCTCGCCGATGCGGAGAAGATATCCGGCGTCAAGTACGACATCTCCTCCTACGCAGATGTGGTGGAAGCCATCCATGTCATGCAGGAGAGCATGGACATTGCCGGTACAACCGCCAAGGAAGCGGAAGCCACCATTTCGGCTCTGTCAATGCGCTGAAATCCGCCGTGTCGAACCTCATCGTAGGCTTTGGTGATGCGGACGCTGACATGGAGCTGCTGTGCAACAACATGGTGGATGCATTCAAGACCGTGGTGGCGAACATCACCCCGGTTATTGAGAACATCGTGGCGGCTCTGCCCACGGCGCTGGATGCCCTGCTGACGGCTGTGTGGGAACTGCTGCCCACACTGCTGGAGGCGGTCACCGAGCTGTTCTCGCAGGTGCTGGAAACGCTGCTTTCTTTGCTTCCGCAGCTTATCCCGGCGGCGGTGTCCGCGCTCATGACCATCGTGAATACGCTGATTGAGAATCTGCCCCTTCTTATTGAGGCTGCGGTTCAGTTGGTGTCCACGCTGGTGACCGGCATTGCGGATGCGCTGCCCACGCTCATCCCAGCAGCAGTGCAGGCTATCGTTACCATCGTACAAGGACTGGTGGACAGCCTGCCGATGCTCCTTGACGCAGCCTTACAACTTATCACGGGACTGGCGCAAGGACTTCTGGACGCAATCCCCGTGTTGATCGCCGCTCTGCCGGAGATCATCAACGGTATCATTACCTTCTTACTGGATTCGATTCCTCAGATCATCGAAACAGGCATTCAGCTTCTGACTTCGCTGGTGACTGCATTGCCGGAGATCATCACGGCAATCGTGGAAGCTATCCCGAAAATCATTGACGGCATTATCAATGCCGTGCTGAATGCGATACCGCTCATTATTCAGGCAGGCATCGACCTGCTGATTTCTCTCATTCAAGCCCTGCCGCAGATCATCACAACTATCGTGCAGGCGATTCCGCAAATCATCTCCGGCATTGTCAATGCCCTCATCGGGAACATCGATAAAATCATCATGGCAGGCGTTCAGTTGTTCGTTGCCCTGATTGAAAACCTGCCCACCATCATCGTGGAGATCGTCAAGGCCGTGCCGCAGATCATTGCGGGCATCGTGAAAGCCTTCGGCTCTCTGATGTATAAAATCGTGGAAATCGGCGGCAACATCGTCAAGGGACTGTGGAGCGGTATTACCCAGCTTGCCTCGTGGCTGTGGGATAAGGTGTCCGGGTGGATCTCATCCATCTGGGACGGCATCTGCGATTTCTTCGGCATCCACTTCACCCTCGAACGGAGATGGCATGGGTCGGTGGAAATGACTGGTCAAGGGTGCTTGCAGGCTCCATTGACGACAACGGCGATGAAGCGGTCAAAGCCGCCGAAGGTATGGCCGAGGACATCAACGGCGTCATGGGCGACCTTGCCCACGATATGCAGACGGCTCTGCCCACCGACTTTGACGTGAACGGCTCAATTCGCTCCGCCGTGGACGGCGTGGTCGGCAAGGCGGCGTCCGCTTTCACCATCGCTCTGAACATCGCCACCTTCAACAATTACAGCAGCGAGGACATCCGTCAGCTTACCAACGAAGTCATGGAAACAGCGAATCAGTTCGCCCAGCGGAAAGGAGTGGTATTCGCATGACCTATTTCACTTACAACGGCCGCAGTTCCGCAGAGTTCGGTCTGCACATCGAGAAAAAGGATGTGTTCTCCGCACCAAGCTACGATGCGGAGTTCATCTCCATTCCCGGCAGGAGCGGCGATATCATCAACCCCAACCGCCGCTTTTCCAATATCAAGGTCACCTATACGGTGTTCCTCATGCGGAAGAATACCGCCGCCCTTACCTCCCGTCCTGCGGGATATCAAGGGCTGGTTATATTCCGAGCCGGACAGATACCACGAACTCACCGATTCCTACGATGCGGAGTATTTCCGTTACGGAGTCATATCCGGTGCGCTGGATATTGAGGAGCAGCTGAACAAGGTCGGCAGTTTCACCGTGACCTTCAACTGCAAGCCGTTCAAATACAGCTTTGCGGGACAGCAGACCATAGCGGAGGGCAGTCCGAGGTTAATCGTCACGAATCCCACCGCCTTTGACAGCAAGCCCTACATTAAAATCTATGGCAACGGTCTGATTCGGCTCATGGTTCAGCCGGAAGGCGAAGGTGCGAGCCTGTGGACGATTTCAGAGGTCGATGAGTGCATCGAAATCGACAGCGAACTCATGAATTGCTTTAAGGATACCACCCTCAAAAACGATACCGTTACCGGCGACGGCTTTCCTATGCTCAAGCCGGGAACGACCACCATCGCCTGTGCAGGAAATGTGCAGCGGATCGAGGTCATTCCGAGGTGGTGCTGTCTGTAAGGTCGCTCCCGATTGTAAGCGGTAGAAAAATTCAAAAAGGTGTGGTATAATGTTTTTAAGTGAGGATGACAAATCGGAATTTATAAAGGAGAATATTGATGAAACTATTTTTATGTTCGCACTTTTCAAGTGTAGGAAGTCTGATAAAGGAAGAAATTGAAAATAAGAAAGTCGCATTTATTCCAACAGCTTCACTGCGTGAAGGCTACACCGGTTATGTCGGCTCGGCTCGAAAATTATTCAAAAAGTTGGGAGCAATCGTAACTGAAATTGATATTTCAACGGAGGCTTATTCAACGATACAGTCTGTTTTTGAAGAAGCAGATGTGATATATTTTACCGGCGGAAATTCTTTCTTTCTTATGGACCAGCTCCGTAAAACGGGAGCTAATGGGCTACTGAAAAAGGAATTGGCAAATGGAAAATTGATGATCGGCGAGTCGGCAGGCGCAATTATATGCGCTCCAAGCATCCAATATATCGAGCAAATGGATGAAAAGCCGGAGGACTACTCACAAGAAGATGATGCAGGGCTTGATTTGATTGATTTCTATGTTCTTCCGCATTATCTTACAGCACCATTTAAGAAAGTTACCGAGAAAATAATGACTGAGTTTTCGGATTTGAATCTATGCCCAATTAACAACCGTCAGGGAATTGTAATTGATGGTGAAGGTTCAAAGGTTATTTGCAAAGACTAATTTGAAAATTCCTATTTGTCAATCTACAAGTAACTCATTTTCATTCAACCACCAGGGAGAAATCCCCGGTGGTATTTTTATGCCCGGAAGGAGGTGACGTTCGTGATTCCAGTTCTATACCCACCCAACACCACGGATTTCGCTACCTTCGGCCGTGGCGTGCTGACGGATACCGTCTCCTGTGAGGTGACCGAGGAGCGAAACGGTGTGTTTGAATGTCTGCTGAAATATCCCGTGAGCGGTCAGCACTACGGGCTTATCACCAAGGAGTGCATCATCAAGGCAAAACCTAACGACACCGCCGCAGACCAGGCATTCCGCATCTATCGCATCACGAAGCCGCTGAACGGCATCGTCACCATCTACGGGCAGCACATCTCGTATGACCTTGCCAATGTGCCGGTGCTTCCTTTTTCGACCGAGAGCCGCTCTCCGCAGCTCATTCTCTCGCAGCTTCTGTCGGGGAGATACACGCTTCACGGGTTGGACGGACTATTCGGATGCAAAGGCATTCTCGGTCGCCCAGCCGAAAAGTGTTCGAGCCTGTCTGGGCGGCACGGAAGGCTCCATGCTTTCTCAGTGGCACGGCGAATTTGAGTGGGACAACTTTACGGTGAAGTTCCACTCCCACCGTGGACAGAAAACAGGCGTGGTCATCGAATACGGTAAGAACCTCACCGCTTTGGATCAGGACGAGGACAACAGCGGTGTGTATACCGCACTTCTCCCGTATGCCGTAGACACACCGGAAGGCTCGGACACCGAAACGGTGGTCACGCTGCCGGAGGTAACGCTTCCTATTGTGACCTCGGAGATCATCCGGGCGAAAACGCTCATCATGGATTTCTCCGACCAGTTTGACGGAGTTGTGACCGAAGAAGCCCTCAGAGCCAAAGCCAACAGCTACATCAAGGCAAATCCGCTGGGAGCGACCATTCCCACAGTGAAGGTGTCCTTTGAACCGCTCTGGAAACAGCCGGAGTATTCGGCACTCTTGGAGCGGGTCAATCTCTGCGATACCGTCACCATCCGGCACTCGCTTCTGGGTGTCAGCGTATCGGCTATGGTCATCGAAACCGTATACGACACCCTTGCCGAGCGGTACAAGAGCATTTCCCTCGGTCAGAGCAAGTCCAGCATGATCACCACTATCTCCGAGGTGCAGTCCACGGTCGACAAGGTGGAGTCCACGGTGGGACGCTTTCCGAAGCTGCTCCAAACCGCTATTGGAAAAGCGACTGGGCTTATCACCGGCCAGAGCGGCGGCTATGTGGTTATTAACACAGACAGCGAAAGCGGGCAGCCCTACGAACTGCTCATTCTGGACGCTCCCTCTATTGACGAAGCCGTGAATGTCTGGCGGTGGAATGTGGGCGGCTTGGGATTTTCCCATAACGGCTACAACGGACCCTATGAAACCGCCATCACGGCAGACGGTCAGATCGTAGCGGACTTCATCACCTCCGGCTCCTTGGTGGCGAATATTATCAAGGCGGGTGTTATCCAGTCTCAGGACGGCTCGTCCTGGTGGGACTTGGAGAGCGGCGAGGTTGTGCTTCGAGCCTACGCCACCAGCAAGGAGGTCACCGAGGTCAGCGACCGCATTACCACCATTGAGGAGCAGAAAATGCTCCGGCTCGTCATCATCTCGTCCAACGGGAACATCTTCAAAAACGGAAATGTAAAAACATTGCTTTCTGCTAAGGTGTACTCCTGGGACGAGGACATCACCGACACGCTGGACGCCAATCAGTTTATTTGGACAAGAGTGTCGGAGGATACAGAGGCGGACAAGGTCTGGAATGAACAGCATTTCGGCGGCGCAAAGTCCGTTGTTATCACCGGTGCGGATGTCAAAGTCCGCGCCACTTTTTATTGTGACCTCATCGACACTACGACCAGGCAGAGCCTGTTATAACGGAGGACATTTCTATGGCAACCGCAGAACCCACAACAGAAACCGGCACAGTGTCCGGTTCAGATACAACAACTTCAAAGGAGGCTTCTCACATGAGCAAAGCACAAGGCCAGTTTACCATCATCGACTACAATGACGCACTGACACTGACGGGGTACATCGGCTCGAACCTCGCCAAGACGCAGATGTATAACCCCGACAACGGCAGTTACACCCCGGACTGGAAAACGAAGAACCTCGTTCTGACACCCAGTCTGTATGTCATCGGCACCACCGCCGACCAGATCGCCACCGCCAATGTCACCTCGGTCAAGTGGTATGTGGGCGACAGCAACACCGCCATTACCGCAGGTACGAACTACGGACTGAGCGGTGCCAAGAGCCACATCCTCACGGTCAAGGCCAATGTCATGGCGGAGCTGCCCGGCATCGACTACCGCTGTGTCATCACCTACAAGGACGAAAGCACCGGCCTGTCGCTGACCCATCCGCTGACCATTTCCTTCTCCCGTGTGGTCAACGGCTCCGGCATCGTTGATTTGCTGGTCACCACACCCAACGGAAATGTGTTCAAGAACGAGGAGGTCGCCAGTCTGACCGCCAAGGCCGAGCTGTGGCGTGGCTCTACGGTGGACACCACCAAGGTCAGCTACAAGTGGGCGGTCATGGACGCATCTGTCACTGCTACCTCTTCCACCGGCTATGATGCGGACTTCGGTATCGGCTGGCGCAAGCTCTCGGATACCGCCGACAAATACACCGGAACGGCCACCAATACCCTCACGGTCTACGCCGCAGCGGTGGACAGCTACGCTGTGTTCAAGTGCTGTGCCCAGGACACGGATTCCGCATCCGCTTCTTATAACACGAAGTTTTTCGATGTGGCGACCTTCATCGACAACTCCGACCCGTTGCAGATCATCGTCACCTCCACGGGCGGCGATGTGTTCAAGAACGGCCAGGGCACGACTGTGCTGACCGCCGTCTGCTATCAGGCAGGCTCCGAGGTTGACGCAGCCGGAAACGGCAGTTACACCTGGACGAAGTACAACAAGGATGGTGTAGTCGATACCTCTTGGGGAACCAACGGCAGCAAGACCGGCAAGACCCTGTCGGTGTCCAGCGCCGATGTGGATACCAAGGTAACCTTTATGGTCGTTGTGGCGCTTTGAGGAGGTGGTGAGATGATCGCATCGGCACAGTTCACGATTATCAGTCTCTGCGATGTGGTCACCTCGGACACGCCGCCGGAGAACCCCTATGAGGGGCAGCTCTGGGTGGACACCTCTGTGACCCCGCCGGAAACGAAAATATGGGACGGGAACGAATGGGTGGTGCAGAACGACATTGAAACGATCCGCACCACCATTTCCATTCTGACCGAGAAGGACGCACAGTTTCAGCAGACCATCGACGGGCTGAACAGCTATGTGGCGACCCTAACCGAAACCGTGGAAACGGTGTCCAACGACCAGGGCGTCCTGGAGGAACGGGTGCTGAACTCCGAAAGACGTGTTTCGGAATTGGAAACACACGGTGGATGGACTGTCCGTCACCATGCAGGAGCAGTACATCGGCGGCATCAACTATGTGCAGAATTCCTCCGGGCTGAACGGCATCACGGACGATTGGAGCTACTCCGGTACGGTGAAAACGGATGCCTCCACAGATACGCAAAACAACACCATTTCCGACTCCTGCTTTGTGCTGGGCGCATACTCCTCGTTGTCGCAGTACATCCGAGGGGTGGTTCCCGGCACTTATACGATCTCGGTTCGGGCAAAGAAAACCTCGACCATGTCCGGGTATTTCTATGTGACCTACAACGGAAACAAAACCAAGTACCTGTTCAATAAGTCCACGGCGTTTGACTGGACGGATTACTCCGTAACGCTCACGGATGTGACCGACCCTACGCTGCGTATTTACTGCTACTGGTCGGGATGCGTTCCATTTATCTCGCCGACATCATGATCTCCGAAGGAGCGATTCCCCGAAAGTGGACGCCTGCTCCCAACGAGATCTACACTCAGGAGGTCAAGATCGACAAGCGGGGCATCGAGGTATCCAACAGCGCATCGTCTCAGCGGACGGTCATCACGAACACGGAGTTCGCCGGTTATTACAACGATGAGGTGATCTTTACCCTGAACAAGGACGAAACGCAGACTAAGAAAACCACGGTGGACGGCGAGCTGACCGTGGGCAAAACGAAGTTTGTCCCGATGCCGACAGCGTCCGAAGGGCTGAACATCGTCATTCTGGATTAAGGAGGGAAAGCTATGGCAACTTGGAAAAGCGCGGCATACGATGGGCGCTATCTTCAACTGGACATTTCAGAAAGCGTGAATGTGGTCGGTAACAGCTCGACACTTTCCTGGACGCTGACCTCTACCGGTGGCGCATCCACTTACTACACCATTGACACGACCACTGTAACGATCAATGGTACGACCGTATACTCAAAGGGCCGTACCTATTGGGATGACCGTGTTTTCCCGGCAAAGAAAGGCTCGGTCAGTGGCACGATTACTGTAGCTCACAACAGTAACGGCAGCAAAACGATTGCGGTCGGATTCTCGACCCGTGTTTATATCTACGGTTCACAGGAATACGGTGGCAGCATGACGCTGACTACCATTGACCGCTCTGCTCCCACAGTTACATTCAGTACATCGAATGTCACGGCAAACGGGTTCAAAATCTCCGCTACATCCTCTGCCACGGCGGACATCTGGCAGTACAGCACAAACGGCGGTTCGAGCTGGACGCAGTTCTCAACGACGGCATCCACCAGCGCCAGCGTAACATTGTCCTCGCTTTCGCCGAACACGAGCTATACGGTGAGGGTCAGAGCAAGGCGGCAATACAACCACGTCTACGGCACTTCCGGCAGTTCCACGGTCAAGACGCTGGGCGGTGCTGTGGTGAATAGTGTCAACACGGTGACGGCGGACAATGCCACGGTTTCCATTACCATCAATGTGACCGTGTACGAAGCCTCCTACACCAATACGCTGGTGCTCAAAAACGGCAGCACGACCATCCTGACTATTTCCGGGCTTTCCTGGTCGAAGGGCACGGCGAACCGCACGGTCACGCTGACATCGGCGCAGAGAACAATGCTTTTGAACGCTATGGCATCCATCAAGTCGTTCACAGGTACCTTTGCGGTTTCGTCTTACAGCGGGTCTACGCAGATCGGCAGCACCTCAAGCAAGACCGCCACTGTACTGACCACGGCAACCAATTCTGCTCCAACCATAAGCGGATTCACTTATGCCGACAGCTACACGACCACGAAAAACCTCACAGGCAACGACCAGCTATTCGTTCAGAACTACTCGACCCTCAAGGTCACGCCCGGAACGGCAACTGCAAAAAACGGTGCCAGTATTTCCAACTACACAGCCTCCTGCAACGGGCTGTCATCCTCTAACACTACCGGCTCTGCCTTATCTGTTGGAAAGATCGCCAAGTCCGGCAGCGTAACGGTCACGCTCACGGTCACGGACTCCCGCGGTTATACCGCCAGCGTTTCCCAAACTATTACGGTCATCCCATACGCAAAGCCGAAGGTGTCCTCGGTGACGCTCCGACGAACCAACGACATTGAAGCGGAAATGCAACTCAAATTTAGCGGCTCTATTTCTGCTGTTACCGTAGACGGGACGCAGAAAAACAGCGTGGTTTATGTGCGGTATCGGTACAAGAAAACCAGTGAGAGCAGTTACGGCAGCTACACCAGCATCTATTCCGGCACGACAAAAAGCGGAACCTCTTTCAGGTACTCCAATTTGGAACTGTGCAGTCTGGATGACAACAGTTCCTACGACCTTCATCTACAGATCCAAGACAAGCTCTATTCTTTGAGCAGTCTGGATCTGTATTTTACTGTTCCGCAGGGTACGCCCCTCATTGCGCTTCGGAAAAAGAAGGTCGGCATCAACACGCCGGAGCCACAAGCCATGCTGGATGTTGCCGGGGATATGCGGGTGGATGGCTCACCCCTTGCGGATTTTGTCATTCAGCAAGGGACAAGCGGCATCTGGAATTACCGTAAATGGAAAAGCGGTACAGCGGAATGTTGGGGTCAGTATTCCTTTACGACCGCCATTTCGACGGCATGGGGCGTGCTCTATGAGAGCGGCGCAATTGCGCTCCCTAATTTTCCATTTACCTTCGCGGAAATTCCTCATGTCCATATCTCCACGGAGAACAGCAATTACGCCATGTTTGTGGAGCGAGGCAGTTCGAGTAGCTGGTCTACAACGACCAACCCCGGAAAGATATTTGCCGTAAGACCAAATACGGTACCATCGGCAACCTACAAGGTATCAATCTATGCCATCGGAAAAGTGTGACGCTCCGGCGTCACTTTTTTCATACACAAATTCAACTTTCAAAGGAGGACAAACAACATGAAAGAATTCTGGACGACCATTCAGGTGGTGTTCGCCGGAATCGGCGGCTGGCTCGGATGGTTCTTGGGAGGATGTGACGGCTTGCTTTATGCGCTTCTGGCTTTCGTAGTCATCGACTACATCACCGGCATCATGTGCGCCGTGGTGGACAAGAAGCTGTCCAGCGAAGTAGGATTCAAGGGCATTTTCAAAAAGGTGCTCATCTTCGCCCTGGTCGGCATCGGGCATATTCTCGACACCCGCGTCATCGGCAGCGGCTCGGTGATGCGTACTGCCGTCATTTTCTTCTACCTATCGAACGAGGGCGTGTCCCTGTTGGAAAACGCCGCATACCTGGGACTGCCCATTCCGCAGAAGCTGAAATCCGTGCTGGAGCAGCTTCATGAACGCAGTGAAAAGGAGGATGAATAACATGGCTTACACGAACAGCCCCCTGGTGTCCTACACCAAACTCAGTCCGAACCACTCCGGGCAGCGCACCCACAGCATTGACCGCATCACACCGCACTGCGTGGTGGGTCAGTGCAGTGTGGAAACGCTGGGCAACATCTTTTTGCCGACCTCACGGCAGGCAAGCAGCAACTACGGCATCGGCGTGGACGGTCGGGTCGGGATGTATGTGGAAGAGAAAAACCGCTCCTGGTGCTCCTCCTCCGCAGCCAACGACCAGAGAGCTATCACCATCGAGTGTGCCAGCGACAATTCCGAGCCGTTATGCGTTCAAAGATGTGGTGTACAAGAGACTCATCGAGCTTTGCGCCGACATCTGCCAAGCGCAACGGCAAGACAAAGCTGCCTCTGGACTCGGCGATAAGACCAAGACGCTGAAC
>OKWC01000130.1_pt1 | contig 14623 bp, 12 predicted proteins | sample 1606971 | NCBI WGS metagenome assembly OKWC01 (sample SAMN04414076, study PRJEB24778) | human gut metagenome | material: faecal | host: Homo sapiens
TGAAAAGTTCGAAGAATTACGACAAAACTTTGCAAAATTGGTGTAACCGGAATGACAGTATCGAATGTCGAGAGGAGGAACAAAAAGGTTATTAGAGATATCTGCAGTATTTGCATCGGTGAATATTGGAGCTGTTCCTGGCTCGGTAGTTAGTGGAAAATTGTTATGTTATTTTAATATAAATTCTGTTATTCTGTTTGGCTGTATATGTACATTTATTGGTGTAATATTTATGTTTATTGCGACAAGGGCTAAACTTCAATCTTAAAACGGATATAGGTTTTACTATTTATTATCTCATTAGATACATATATTTTACCATGATATTTATCAAGTGTTTTTTTGAGCATGTATAAGCCAATGCCTCTATTTTTAGAAGATTCATCTTTGGATGAATACCCATTTTTAAATATATCAGATAAGAAATCAGGTGTAATATTAATTCCAGGGTTAGCAATTGAGAATATAAACCTATTATTTACAGAATTAATTTCTAAGAAGATTTTATCATTACATGTGGAGGCTTCAATTGCATTATCAAAAAGTATTCCTATTAATTGAGTTAAAACGTATTCAGGTACAATTGTATGGATATTATAATTTTTTATATCAAATGACAGTTGTATATTTTGGTTAGTGGCCTTTGCATATTCACTATATAGAAAACCTGACATAAGTTTTAGATTGAATGATAATAAAAATGAAGGTGCCATATCAATTGAAAGAGATTTAATATTTTTTTTTTAGTTCGGCAGAGAGAGAATCATAATCATTGCAAGTAACTAAAAGGCAATTAAGGGCAGATAAATCATTATCATATTGATGCTGCCGTTCACGAACTTCAGTTATTAATTGCTCTATAACAGGAAGATATTCATTATATGCCTGTATAATATCGCTTTGTGTCTGGGCCGGAGTTTTGTTGATATATATATTATATTAATGATAATTATAAGAGATATATAAATGGTTACTACAGGAAACAAAATTAAGGCATCAGAGAGATTTATTCTGTAACAAACATAATAAAGAATAAAGACATAATAAGTATATTGTACATAATAAGTCTATATAAAGTATTAGATAATATAAAATTGTAGATGTAATGGACTGGTACGAATTTATACACAATAAAAGCAATTATAAGTGTAATAATGTTACCTAGAATCATATATATATTATTATTAGGTAAATAGTAACCCGAGAATCCCCTTTGTAACCCAAGACTCCCTCTTTGTAAATGAAAATCCTGTTTTGTAAGCGAGATTCCCGGTTTGTAAATGAAATTCCCGGTTTGTAAGCAAGATTCCCGAATTTTCATTTCTATTTTGATATGATATAATACGTTCAGCAATAAATTTGCGTACAACAACCAGAGATCAATTCTCTCTCGAAATTTTTGTATTCGGAGAATCCATCCCTGTTTTTGATTGGATAGAGTTGTTCTATTCTGGCTCTGGCGGCACTCAGCAAATTTATTTGTTACTTTTTGAGAAGTTTAGGCTTTAAGATGATGTTCTCGGCGGCAACCGGTGAGCATCCCAGTCTCTTAAGCACATCTTCTCCATAGTAAAAGCTGAATGTTTCGTATGGGCTACGGTTGTTCAGCTTTTTTCTTTTATAAGAATTGATATGGTTCATCATCAGAGTAATATCCTGTTGTGTCAGCTCATCGAAACTGCTTCCTTTTGGCAGGATACGACGTATCAATTCATGGTTGACTTCACAGGCTCCTTTTTGATAAGGAGCACTTGGATCGCAATAAAATATCTTTGTTCTATTGCATGGAATGGTGCTACGTTTTTCGATTTCCTTTGGATTTGAAAACTCACTTCCGTTATCTGTCAGAATAACCGGAAACAAGCTATTAAATGTTTTTGCCCCAAGGACTTCATCCAATAAGTTTATGATCTCTATTACAGAGGCTGATGTATTTGCGTCCCGCAAAAAAGCCAGCATGAGACTGCTTTCTACAAAGTGTATGGTAAGAAGACATTTTCCTCCCACACGACCAATCACGCTATCCATTTGTACAATGGTCGTTTCCGGGTTTGCTCCCAGATATTTTTGAAAGTCAGCGTAGCTTCGTTTAATACGGCAGCCCCGGTCAACTTTAAATTCAGGCTTCTTATAACGGGGACGGTATTTCACTTTACGGGGCAGATCAATATTCCTGATATCAAAGAGCTGGGCATCCACGTAGTTATACAATGTCTTTTCACTGCACATCAGTTCATCTACATGAGCAAGATAGATTTGATGAAGCGACTGCCCGTTTTTAACTAAAGGACTGATGATCCCGTTAATTCTTGCAATATCATCTTCGTTGGACATGATACCGGTTCTGGCTTCCGAAACAGCATAATGTGCACGCTCATGTGCATCTGCCGGATCATAAATACGTTTTAATAACGTGCATTTCGGCAGCTGACTGCAGCCATTACAAACATAAGGTGGCTTATTTTTGACAGAACAGACATCTTCTACAAAATCAGAACAATGTAAGGTGCATTCAGAGCACAGGCTGCATTTGTAAGCAGATTGGTGTGTACAGCTTGTTCCGCAAATCCTTTTTGCTTTGCATGTAGCACGGAATTTACAAGGATTATACGGATATCCAGGACGACCGCTTTTCTTGTCATAGGAATACTTTTTAATCTCCTTGGAAATGGTTGTACGGTCCTTTCCTAACTCTTTGCCAATTGCCCCAAAGGATGCATTCTCCTGAAGGCGTTGAGCAATAATCATTCGATCTTCATAAGATAAAAACTTTGACATGGTGACTCCTTTCCAGCCGCCAGAAATCAAAGCATAACAGAAAAGAGACCAACTATCCAGTCAGTCTCAATTCATTTGTAAAAGAAAATCCATACCTTTCTTTTACACTGATAACTATTAACTTTTACACTTATCCAAGATAGCGGGTATGGAATCTTGGATTACAATTAAGCACACAAACATCAAAGAACTTGACAACAGCTTGTCAATAGAACGAATATTTACAATAGTAATATTTATAGCTGTATTAATTACTGCTTTCATATGCTTTTTCGAGTTCTTTCTATACAAAGATATTACTGATTTAAAATATGGTTTATATTCGATATTTGCAGCAATTATTTCAGGTCTCTTAACTTTAATTTTTCAAGATATCCACAAGAAACAGACACCATTTACCAAGTCGGTAATTATTAAACTTCAATGTATAGCCGTTATCACTATGCTTGCAGGTGTTATGCCAAGTGTTATTTCTAAATGTGTTTCAATGATGCTCGAACATACTAACTCGATAACTTTTAATTTATCTTTAGGAAGTGAAACAACATTTATTTTACTAATCGGTACAATTATTGGAATTGTCTCTGAAATTTTTAAATATGGTGCAAAACTTCAGGAAGATATCGATAGTATTGCATAACAGGAGGTAGAAAATGGCAATAATTGTTCGATTAGACAGAATGATGGCAGATAGAAAAATGTCTTTAAACGAATTAGCTGACAAAATAAATATGACTAATGTCAATCTTTCGAATCTTAAAACAGGTAAAATGAAAGGTATTCGCTTTGAAACTATAAATTCCATTTGTAAAGCACTTGATTGTCAACCTGGTGACCTTTTTGAATACATTGATGAAGAATAAGTAAAAAATAAGAGTGCATTTCTGCACTCTTATTTTTTATAAGTTATAGGACAAAACGTGTTGATACGAAGAGTCGATGAGAAATTCGCGTAGGCGATTTCTCATCTGCCATAAAAACTATTTGCTTTCGCTTAGAAACAAATAGCTAGTATTTTACTGCCTATAGTATTTAAGGAAATCTTCAAGGTTTTCCATTGCATCTTTTAATATTTCGATTCTTGGAAGATATACAACTCTGAAATGGTCTGGCTCTTTCCAGTTAAAGCCGCCGCCATGAATAATAAGAATCTTCTTTTCTTTTAATAAATCTAAAGCAAACTTCTCATCATTTACAATGTTAAACTTCTTAGCATCTATTTTAGGAAAAATATAGAATGCTGCTTTTGGTTTTACTGCGCTGATACCAGGTATATCATTCAATGCCTTGTAAATATATTCTCTCTGTTCATAGATTCGTCCACCAGGCACAATGTATTCTTTAACGCTCTGATGTCCCCATAAAGCTGTCTGTACAACAGACTGGGCAGGAACATTTGAACACAGTCTCATATTAGAAAGCATATTTATTCCCTCTATATAATCCTTTGCAATTGCCTTATTTCCACTAAGAACCATCCAGCCGATTCTAAAGCCTGCAATCATATGAGATTTTGAAAGTCCGCTAAATGTAACGCAGAATAAATCTGGTGCAAGACTTGCAATTGATACGTGTTCTTCATCGTCCATTACTAAACGGTCATATATTTCATCTGAGAAAATAATAAGCTGATTCTGTCTTGCAACTTCTACGATTTCTTCAAGAACTTCCTTAGAATAAAGTGCTCCTGTCGGATTGTTTGGATTAATTATTACAATAGCCTTTGTGTTAGAATTAACTTTGCTCTTAATATCATTAATATCAGGATACCATTCTGACTGTTCATCGCAGATATAATGTACAGCCTTTCCTCCTGCTAAAGTTACACAGGCAGTCCAAAGTGGATAATCCGGTGATGGAACTAACACTTCATCACCTTCATTTAAAAGTGCTGACATGCTAAGATTAATTAACTCACTAACACCATTTCCCGTATAAATGTCATCAATAGATACATTAGGAATATTCTTAATCTGAGAATACTGCATAATGGCCTTTCTTGCTGAAAATAAACCTTTAGACATTGAATATCCCTCACACTCAGTTAATTGTGATGACATATCATATATAATTTCGTCCGGAGTTCTGAAATCAAATGGAGCCGGATTACCGATATTTAACTTCAACACTCTGGTTCCCATTGCCTCCATCTTATTAGCCTCTTCTACAACCGGGCCTCTTACATCATATAAAACATTATCCAATTTTGATGATTTATTAAAAGTTCTCATATTAACATCTCCTGATTCATTTTTCTTAATATTATTATTGGTTTTATCTGTTCCATTTTTTGTTCTTCATTAGCTTTGTCGCATTATCTGTTCCATATAGCCAATCTATATCTACATCAAGTGCATTTGCAATAAATTCACCTATATTTTTCCTTGGAACTGCATCGCCACTTACATATTGACTAACCTGACTCTTTCCAAGTTTAATACCCGCCGCTTCCGCTCGTTTAAGCAGGTCTACCTGTTTATAGCCTTTACTATCCATAGCACTTTTCATTCTCTGTGAAAAAGTTGAACTATCCATATACACTAATCTCCATTTCTGAGCGACTTGTTGCGAAGAGGCAGTCAGAAATTCGCAGATGCGATTTCTGGCCTGCCATAAAGGCTATTTGCTTTCGCTCTAAAGCAAATAGCTGTGTGAAAAATAATCGCATCGGCATTATTGTTCACACTAATCCTCTTTTCTAGGCGATTTGATTCTATTATAAAATAAAAGTAATGATTTATCTACAAAAATGTAGTAGTATGTATATATTAAAATGTAGTAGTATGTATATTAAATTGAACGTGTATGGAGAATTATGAATATGGTTGATAACAGAGCAGGATTAGAAAAAAACAGTGAGATTATAATACAGGATAAAATCTATAAGATAGAAAATGAAATAGGCAGAGGGGCAAACTGCATCGTTTATAATGCTAAATACAGAGATAATCTGGATATAGAGCATAACATCAGATTAAAGGAATGTTTTCCGGTGTATTTAAGTTTAGAAAGAACGAGAGATAATGAAGTTGTAGTATGTGATGATAATACTTTACGATTTGAAAATGTGAAGAAAGAATTTATTGAAACTTATAGAAGAAATGTTGAGTTGAGAAAGACACTTGGACTTATTAATTCCACCATTAATTCTACAGATATTTTAGAGTACAATAATACGGTTTATTCTGTAATGTCTCTGGATGAAGGGATTGACTATGGAAAATATGAAGATAAATCTTTAATCGAATTGTTAGAACATATCAAAAGCATAGCGATAATTATAGAAAAATATCATGGCAATGGCTATCTTCATCTTGATTTAAAACCTGAAAATGTATTTATTATGCCCGAAACTACAGAACATATTATGCTATTTGATTTCGATTCAGTAATAACATTTGCAGGGATTGAAGCAAATGATAAAGTGAACATTTCATATACAGAGGGATTTTCAGCACCGGAGCAGATTCAGGGACGTATTAACAGAATAGGAAAGCATACGGATATATTCTCAATAGGTGCGATATTATTCTATAAATTATTTGACAGAAAACCTGATTTGGATGATATGAGAATATCAAGCAGGTATAACTTTGAAGATATGAGATTTAAGGATTCGAGATATCAGCCGGCTTTGTATAAAACAATGGAGAAATTTCTAAGAAAAACATTATCTGTATCAACTGCATCGAGATGGAGTGAAATGAAGCAGGTTATAGAGGCGTTAGATGAGATGATTAATTTATCAGATGTTACCAGATTATATCTGGTTGATTCATTTCAGTATAATCAGGCTTGTTTTGTTGGAAGAAATAAAGAGATAGAATGTATTAAAGAAATGTTTAATGACAGTAATGCTATATTTCTGTCAGGAATAGGTGGTATAGGTAAAACAGAGCTTGCGAAACAATACGTGAAGAGAAATCGTAAAAATTATAACAACGTTGTATTTGCAATATTTAATTCAAGTATTGAGCAGATGGTATGTGAAAGTGTTAATATTAATGGAATATCCAGAGATAAAGATGAAAGCACAGTTGAATATTTTAATCGTAAGATGCAATTATTAGAAACAATATTAACAGCTGATGATTTGATAATTATGGATAACTTTGATGTTGATTCAGAGATAAATTTAGAACGATTTCTTCAATTACCATGTAAATTCATAATTACGACAAGGGAGGATTTCAGAGATTATAATTATAAGCAGCTTGTGGTTGATAAGATAGAAGATGAGGAGGATATTATGGAATTATTCTTATCGTATAACGATATAGAATATTCTAAGTCAGAGAAAGAGGCGATAAGTGAATTATTACAATTCGTGGATTATCATACGATGACTGTTGAATTGATTGCTAAATATCTTCAGCACTCAGACATTTCTCCGGAAGAATTGATTGATAAATTTCTAGAGCAGGAAGGAATAAATAATACTAATGATACTAAGATAAAACACAGGAAAGATAGAAAATTATCGGCTGAAAGTGTAAACAGACATTTAAGAATGTTATTTGACTTATCAGGATTTGATGAGATTGAAAAGGAAATATTATGTGATTTATCAATATTTGCAGGTGTTAATATAAGACGTGGCAAATTCGAAGAATTATGTGATATAAAGAATGCACATATCAAAGTTGAGAAACTTATTAAACATGGCTGGATTATGGAAGATGAGATTACAGGCAAAATATATCTTCATCAGATTATACAGGATCTGGTATATAAGGATTTAGCTCCTGATACCTCAAAGTGTGAGGGGATAATTCGTGGAATGAGTAAATATATGGAAGAAGAACCGAAGAATTTCACCGAAAAACACAATAAAGAACTTCTGTTAGATATATTTTTAGAAAGAATGTCAGGTAATACCATAGAGTATGCGAAGTTATGTATGCTGTCTAAAAAAGTTGAGAATCTGGAGAAAGCAGAGGAAATCCTTCTTGAATATAATGATAGAGAAAAGTACAATCTATTGCAGAAGACCTATAAGAAATTAATCGATGCATTTACCGAATCAGATTATATATTAGAAATAGAAAGTGATGATGCTCTTGATATAGTGTTTGCTAAAATCTATAATTGGTTAGAGAAAGCAATTGATTGCTGTGAAGAGTATTCAGAGGACCCGGACTATCTGTCACAAGAATTAATAGAAGCGGGACAATTACGGATAGGGCAATTGATGGAAATATAATAATATCTTTTTCCAAAAAATATTCTGTTCTAGACAGCATATACGAATTAATTTCCAAGATATATGAAATTGCGACTGATAATATTCCAAAGTCATCTTATAATAATGAAATTAAAGAGAGGATGTATTCTGAAATTAAGAGTTTATATTATAGAAATAATATTCTAGGATCTTATAAAGATGAATATGTGGCAGACTCAGAAAAGGCGTTCTTCTATCAGAAAAAGATGATGGAATTAAGACCGGATAAACCAGATATAATCAAGCATTATGGAAATACAGTGACAGAAGCTGATGTTGCTGAAGATTATCGTAAAAGGGGAGAGTATGATAAAGCTATAGCAATGTATAAATCCGGATATAAAGAAGGTAATCTGGCATACAAAACTGTTATGGAGGAGCTTGCTGACATTTATTGTGAAATAAATGATATAGATAAAGCAATAGAATGTCTTGAAAATATATTGGCAGCAGAAAAAACTACGAAAATACACAAGAAGGTATTTATTGGTATTCTGAGTGGGTTTGCTGCAAATTAATCAGACTGTTAGTGAAACAGAAGAGATATGACACTGCCACGAAATATTGTTATGAGTTATTACATTATTGTGATGAGAAATGTGCAGTATATATTTTAGTTGCTTATTTTATCTGTACAAAATGTCTGAGGATAGAGATAAGCAGGATGAACTATGGAATATATGTCTTGAATATTATAGAAAGACTGGTGATAACGGGATACCAGAAAACTCTATGAATTTATCAAGGAATATTTGAAAAAAGAAATGCCTGATGGCAGAGAAATAATTCAAATTGTAGATAAAATATTTGGAGAAAATTATGAGAAATTTCGAGTTGAAATATTAGAAAATTCAATAGAGAAATATAAAAGTTGCAAAAATGGATATGAACCCGATTATTATATCGTTCTATTTTATGCTAGGTTGGCGAAAATCAAATATCCATCATCCAAACATAAAGATATGATGGAAAAGTGTCGAAAAGCATTGGACATTTATAACAGATATGGTGCAAAATTAGTAATCTTAGATATAATGTTACCGGGAATAAATGGTTTTGCAATATGCCAGAGAATAAGGGAGAATTCCAATTCACATATTATTATAGTGAGTGCTAAAACGGATAAAGATGATAAATTAAAAGGACTTAATCTGGGAGCAGATGACTATATAGAAAAGCCATATGACATTGACATTCTGCTTGCCAAAATCAGGGGGATATTTAAAAGGAAATATGCCAAGGAAGAGATTATAGAGGGTAATCTGACACTTAATACTGTTAATAAAAGTCTTATTGTTGATGGAGAAATGGTAGATGTTACAGAGAAAGAATTTGAGTTATTAAAGCTATTAATAGAGAATAAGAATACAACTCTTAAGAAAGAATATATTTTCAATACCATATGGGGAAGCGACAGCGATTCTGAATTACAGACATTGACAGTGCACATAAAATGGCTTCGTGAAAAAATAGAGAAAGATTCAAAGAAGCCGGAACACATTATTACAGCCTGGGGGGTAGGGTACAGATTTGAATAAGTTTAGAAGAATTACTCTGGTGGTTCTGTTAATAGAGATACTTATAATTGTAATTGGAAATGTTATGTATTACAGAAATAAGAGAGAAAATGATGGAATATACAGAGTAGAATCCAAAAGAATTGCAAATGAATTAGAAAATAAAGATGTTAATTATATTGATTTATCAGGATATAAAACCATAATAAGAGTAAGTGAATTTAATGCAGAGGAAATATGCAATAATGCTTACGTGGTAGAAAAGGCAGGAGATAAATTATATAGAATTGAATATAAGAGAGTTAGCAGCAACTATTTAGTATTGTATATGAATATTATAGCCGGAAGTATGCTTATATTTACCTTAGTGATAATGCTCTATATAAATATGAGAATTATAAAACCATTTAATAAAATGGAAGAATTAGCAGTGTCATTGGCAAAGGGAAATCTTTCTATACCAATTAAAGCTGAGAAGAGTAAATATTTTGGTCAATTCCTGTGGGGAATGGATATGTTAAGAGAGAATTTAGAAACAGCAAGGGAAAGAGAATTAGAATACCAAAAGGAAAGAAAGACACTTGTATTATCATTATCACACGATATAAAGACACCTTTATCGGCCATAGAATTATATACAAATGCTTTAACAAAAGAACTATACACTTCAGAGAATAAGAAAAGGGAAGCCTTATACGGAATAGATAAAAATGCAAAAGAAATTAAGAGATATATTGATGAAATAATCAATGCATCAAGAGAAGATTTTCTCAATCTGCAGGTAGAAACAGGAGAATTCTATCTGTCGCAGATAATGAAGTCCGTTAAGAAATTCTATATAGATAAATTAGGTATAAAGCATACAGAATTAAAAATTGAGAAATATATGGATTGCATCTGTAAGGGTGACAGTGAGCGTGTAATAGAAGTAATACAAAATATTATGGAAAATGCTATCAAATACGGCGATGGTAAACAGATAGAAATTACATTTGCAGATGAAGAAGATTGCAGGCTTATATATATTTCTAATACCGGCTGTTCAATAAACGAAGAGGAATTACCATACTTATTCGATTCATTTTATCGTGGAAGTAACAGCCATAATATAAAGGGAAGCGGACTTGGTTTATATATCTGCAGACAACTTATGTTAAAGATGGACGGAGAAGTCTTTGCAGATATTAATGATAATATTTTCAAGGTTGGCGTAGTAGTAAGAAAAGCAAAGTAAATATATGAAGATAACTCAAACTTCACACGTACATATTTACTTTGCTTTTCCAAGTTTTCTAAAGGCAGGAAAATTAATCATAAATATTTGTATTTAAGGATTATTTAATAATTTATTCTGTATAATCAAGTTGTTTTTAAAAATTAGTTTATAAATAGAGAGGAGAAAGCATTTGTTTATCAGAATATTAAAAGAAAGATTTAAAACGTAAAAAATCAATAAATATTATTCTGTTTCTGTTTATTTGTCTTGCTACGATATTTGTAGCAAGCGGTCTTAACAATGTAATCAGTGTAGTTAATGGGACTGATTATTATTTCGATAAGGCAGGCATCGGAGACTATAATATTTTGACTATGGGTGGAGGTAATTCGAAAAGGGATTAGATGAGTACTTAGATGGCGAAGCCGCCATTAAGAGCTATAAGCTTGAAAATGTATTATATGGCTCTAAGTATAATCTGCTTAATGAAAAAGATGAGATAACTAAAGCTGATGGTTCTGTTATATTTCAATCAATAGATGAATCTAAATTATCATATTTTAATCTTGATAATAAGAAAATTACCAAAGTAGAAGAGGGACATATATATGTTACGGGTAATTTTATGAAAGACAATAATTTAAAAAAGGGTGACAAAATACATATACAGTTCGAAAGTGTAGATATGACATTGATAATTGATGGTAAGGCAAAAGATGCATTATTAGGTTCAGGTTTTATGGGAAATACACGTATTATTATGAATAACAATGATTTTAAGAAAATGTGTATGGACGAAACTATAAATAATTATTACCGGGGGCAGATTGCATATATACAGACTAATGACATAAAAAGATTAGAAAAGATAATTACAGATATTCCCAATGTTGCATTTGATGGAGATTATAATCTAATTAAAAACTGTTATGTGCTTGATATGATAGTGGCTTTTATTATACTCGTTTTAAGTATATGTCTTATAATAGTATCTTTTGTGGTATTGAAATTCTCAATTACATTTACCATTGAAGAAGAATTCAGAGAAATTGGCGTTATGAAAGCATAGGTATTAAGAATTTTAAGATAAGAAGTATCTATATTGTTAAATATCTTATATTATCGCTGTCTGGTGCAGCGCTTGGCTTTATAATAAGTATTCCGTTTGGCAATATGTTATTGAAATCTGTCAGTGATGATATGGTATTAGGTAATAAAATCGGTATATTAACTAATGTCCTGGGTGCGTTAGCAGTTGAAATTATAATTGTATCATTTGCATTTATTTGTACCGGAAGAGTGAAGAAAATGTCACCTGTAGACGCAGTGAGGTCGGGACAGACAGGCGAGAGATATAGTAAGAAATCATTATATAGAATTGGTAAAAGCCATACAAGTACACCAATGTATATGGCAATTAATGATGTGCTTAGCAGTCCAAAAAGATTTATAACTATTATAGCTTCATTTCTTATTTGTACCTTATTAGTGCTTATGATTGTAAATACAACTAATACAATGAAAAGTGATAACCTCATTGATTTCTTCGCGACAAAGAGTGATTTGTATATGGCAGATACCAATAAAGCTATGGAATTAATGACAAAAGTAGATGAAGATAATGCGATTAATGAATACCTGAGTAAACAGGCTGAAAGATTACAGGAAGAGGATATGCCTGCAAATCTTGCGGTAGAGGTTCAATTCAAGTATAAAATTACAGCAAATGGAAGTAGTTATAAAATAACATGCCAGCAGGGATATAATACGAAAATGTCTGATTACAAATATTTAGATGGATATGCCCCTGAAAATGCAGATGAAATAGCAATTACAAAGCAGATTGCAAGGAAACTTGGTGTGAAAATAGGAGATACGATTACGATTGATTATGGAAATGAACAAAGAAATTGTATTATAACAGCATATTTCCAGACGATGAACCAGCTTGGAGAATTAATAAGACTTCATAGTGATGCACCTACTAACTTAAGATATGCTTCAAGTATTTTCGGCTTTCAGATTAATTTTACGGATAATCCGTCTGAAAAAGAAATAGAAAGGCGTAAAGAAAGAATTAAGAAATTGTATAACAATGATGATGTTACGAATTGTACAGAATATTGTATTGAATCTACTAAATCTGTGGATACATTAGAATCTGTACAGTATATGGTGTTGATTATTACGTTAATTGTTGTGGTTCTTGTGACGATTTTAATGGAGAGAGCATTTATAGCAGATGAAAGAAGTCAGATTGCACTTCTTAAAGCAATAGGCTTTAAAGACAGCCAGATAATTAAGTGGCATACTTATAGATTTGGAATCGTGTCTTTAATAGCAGTCATATTAGCAGGTGCGATATCCATACCAATGACTAGATTGTGCATCACACCAATATTTGGAATGATGGGTGCAAAGGATATTATATACAATATTGAACCATTAGAGATATTTGTATTATATCCGGTTATTATTTTGTTGATGACATTTGCGATAGCATTTATCGTATCTGTTTATACAAAGACAATTAAGTGTAAAGACACATCTAATATAGAATAAAAAATGTGATGAGTAAAAATGTATAATTAAGATAGAATTTACGAATAGAAAATGTAAAATGACAATTAAAAATGTATAGAAAAGAGGTTTAAATATGGGACATTTATTAGAAGTAAAAGATATATGTAAAACATATGTGATTGATAAAAGGCAGAATAATGTCTTAAGAAATGTTGAGTTTGTAGTTAATGATGGAGAAATGGTGGCTATAATGGGTCCGTCAGGGTCAGGAAAATCAACTTTATTATATTCAGTTTCAGGTATGGATAATCCGACCAGTGGAACAGTTATTTTTGATGGAACTGATATTACTAAGTTAAAAGACAAAGATTTAGCTGAGTTAAGACTTAACGAAATGGGATTCATATTTCAACAGATGTATATGATGAAGAATTTAACAATTCTTGATAACATTGTGCTGCCTGCCATTCAAAGCAAGAAGATTAAGGAAACACGTAAAGAGAAAATGAAACGTGGAGAAGAATTGATGCATAAACTTGGAATTATCGAGGTGGCAGATAATGATATAAATGAAGTGTCAGGAGGACAATTGCAAAGAGCAGCAATATGCAGAAGTATGATTAATAAACCAAAGTTGCTATTTGCTGATGAACCAACAGGCGCGTTAAACCGGACCGCAGCTAATGAAGTTATGGATGAATTAGTTAAACTTAATAAAGAGGGAACAACGATAATGATGTTACACACGATTCGAAGGTTGCAGCTAAATGTTCAAGAATTCTATATATTGTGGACGGCAATATAAAGGGTGAATATGATAACGGCAATACAGAGAATGATTCGGAAAAAAGAAGTAGAAAGAAAAAATTAATAATAATTTGATTATCGAAAGATAAGCACTAATTTTGCGCTCTCAAAATTTGCACGCTTTTTGTGGAAAGTTGAGAATAATTTGTGAGTCTAATTTAATAAAATCATAAGAATGAACGTTTCGCATCAAAACACTGACAACCTGAATGCCGTGATTTCGATTGAATTTCAAAGGCTGACTATCAGGAAAAAGTAGACAAATCTCTTCGTGGCTTATGGGCAAAAAGCGAATATTCCCGGATTCAGAAAAGGGAAAGTTCCCTTTTAGTATGCTCATGAAGATGTTTGGAAAATCGGTTCGAGTTGAAGAAATTAATCGTTTGGTTTCCGAGTCTCTGTACAATTATATTCGTGATAATAAGCTCAATATCTTGGGCGAGCCGATGACCGCAGAAGATATGACTGTCGATTTGGATACACAAGACGATTTCACGTTCCGTTTTGATGTGGCATTAGCCCCCGAATTGAATGTAAAGGTCGATAAAAAAATAAAAG
>OKWC01000132.1_pt1 | contig 14528 bp, 11 predicted proteins | sample 1606971 | NCBI WGS metagenome assembly OKWC01 (sample SAMN04414076, study PRJEB24778) | human gut metagenome | material: faecal | host: Homo sapiens
GGAATACTCTGTCAGAATCGGATGCGATATGATATCAAGCTACAGACTCCTGACAGAATTATATATTAAGAATAATCAGCCAGATAAGATAAATGCACTTTTAGAATATGCTGATGCGTTAGATTCAATCACCAAAAACCTATATTAAATTTTCTTCATTCTTCCGTAGTTTAATATAATTTTATCAACGTATCTGCTTACTTCCCTCTGGCTCATTTTATCTATATCATATTCTGATGTAAGATTATGATATCTCAGAAGCTCCTTTAGGAATTTAATCTGTCCTTTTGGAGCTTCTTTGTCTTTATAAGGCTTACATACTAACATCTCCGGTTTGAAAATAATTCCCTCTCCCTCATTTTCATATATTTCACACAATTTTTCATATAACTTGTGTGTCACAAATGCATCATTTAATGCCCGATGATGTTCTTTATCTTCGATACCATACATAACACATAAGTCTGCTAAACGCTTACTTACGCCCCCCGGTATACATTTCCTGGCTATATTAAGTGTATCGATAGTCTCGTAGCCCTTGACATACTCACTTAATCCCTCTTTATACAATGCATTTACAAGAAACGATATATCGAACTTAATACTATGTCCTATAATTATGCTGTCACCAACGAACTGCATAAATTCCTGCAAAACCTCTCCTATAAACGGACATTTTTTTATCATATCTGATGTGATTCCCGTAATTTCTACAATCCTGTCGCTTATTTCTACATTGGGATTTACCAGTTTTGAATAAGTTCCCGTCAAAATTCCATTTTCAATTTTAACCGCACCTATTTCGATTATTTTGTCTCTTTCAGGCGACAAACCTGTCGTTTCTAAGTCTATTACAACGTATTTGTTAACCATTATTTTTCTTTTCCTCACAACAATCTTTCAAGAAACACTCTTCACATTTAGGGTTTCTCGCAGTACATATTGTTCTTCCCAAAGTAATTATGTGAATATTATAAAGTATCCAGTGGTCTTTCGGTAACACCTTCATCAATTCGAATTCTATCTTCTCCGGGTCTGTCTCATTCGTAAGTCCTAATTCTTCGAAATGCGTTTGACATGCGTATCTACAACGATACTTGGTATATTATAAATATTTCCTCTTATGACATTCGCAGTCTTTCTTCCAACACCCGCAAGTGTTAATAAATCATCAAGTTCAAACGGTACTTCCCCACTATACACATCTATTATCCTATTTGCACACGCAATGATATTCTTTGCCTTATTCTTATAGAAGCCTGTTGCATAAATATCTCTTTCTAATTCTTTCTGGTCTGCCTTTGCGAATTTCTCAAGCGTATCGTATTTAGTAAACAAATCTTTAGTAACAATATTGACTCTGGCATCCGTACATTGTGCACTCAATATAGTAGCTATAAGTAACTGCCATGCATTATCATGATTAAGATAACATCTGTATTCTGTACCATATTCTTCATCTAAAAGTCTCATTATCTCATTTACTTTTTTCTTAGATACCATTTTTTCCTCCCTGTCATAAAATGTGCTGTCAAATAGTTTTGTCTGTAAGATAATTTAGTCTGCACCACAATGTAATCGGATCCTTCTCTCTATAATCAAACATAACTACCTGCTCTGTCTGCTCAATAGTTCTATTATTAATCCATTTTCTGATATTAATGTTAAATAGTTCAATATGGATATTTTTGCCTTCACTTCTATATTCATGATAGTAATCTCTTAATTCTTCCTTATGGTTGTCCCCTGCAAATGCAGGACGGCTCTTAATATTTTCTCTAAGATATACATCCAGTTTAAGAAGTTCCTCAAATACCTTATAATCTTCACAAACACTCTTAACATATTCAAGCAAAATCTCATACATCTGAATTCTATTATGCTTCACTTCATTTAATTTATGAAGCTCATAATATTTTCCAATACCTTCAAACATTTTAAAAGGTGTTTCAAATTGATTCTCAAGCCATGCAAGTGCATTCGTAAACTGTCTGCTATTATAATATATTTCGACCATATTTTCTATGGTTTTTAGTTCCAATACTCTGTCGTAATCAAGCCATTTTGTTGTAAGAACTTCATAAGGTGGAAGTGTCGTGTATACAAGACCATATTCTTCTGACTTTCTCTCCATCTTGCTCCGCTTAATACCTTTAAGAAGCCAAGTTGAAGCTGTTCAGGCCGCATCGCATACACATCATTAAATGATTTAACAAAGCTGTTATAATCCTCATATGGTAATCCGGCAATCAGATCAAGATGCTGGTGTATATTATTAAAGCTATTAATTTTCTCAACTACATATCGTAATTTGTCCAGATTCATAATTCTATCAATTTCTTTTATTGTAACCGGATTAGTAGTCTGCACTCCGATTTCTAACTGTATAAGTCCCGGTCTCATAGTCTTAAATAATGCAAGTTCTTCTTCATCGATAATATCAGCCGATATTTCAAAATGGAAATTCGTTACTCCATTATCATTTTCATTGATAAATCTCCATATTTCCATTGCGTGCTTCTTATTACAATTAAATGTTCTGTCCACGAACTTAACCTGTGGAATCTTATGGTCTATAAATATTTTCAGTTCAGATTTAACCAGCTCAAGATTTCTGAATCTCAACTTCTTATCAATAGATGACAGACAATAACTGCACGAATACGGACAACCGCGGCTGCTCTCATAGTATATGATTTTATTTTTGAATTTATCTAAATCATCATATGGAAATGGCACATCACTAAGGTCTAACAATTCTTCACAAGGTGTTGCCTTCAGTTCTTCACCGTCTCTGTATACAACTCCCTTAATATTAGAAAAGTCTTTAGTATCCTCTACATATTCCTTAGTAAGCCAGTTAAAGCTTTTCTCACCCTCGCCTATCATCACGCCTTTAACTTCTTTATATTCTTCAAGGAACGATGTGGCTCTGTATGACACCTCCGGTCCACCAACCCAGATATCATTATTCTTCATTATCTTCTTCAAATCTTTTATAATTGCCGTAACATATTCTATATTCCATATATAACAAGAAAATGCTACTACATCTGCATTTCTCTTATAAATGTCCTGCAATATAAATTCCATCTGCTGATTAATCGTATATTCTGCTATCTCAATATTATTATCATATTCTTTAGAATATTTCTTAAGACAGTATACTGCAAGGTTAGAATGTATATATTTGGCATTAATTGCTACTAATAAAATCTTCATTTCTACCTCTTTCTTTGAGCAATTCATTGCGAAAAGGCGCCGAGAAATTCGCGCAGGCAATTTCTCGGCTGCCATCTCTACTAATTGTGTTGCTCTTTTACACAATTAGTTGTGCCTGCACTACAAATATCTGTGTGAAAAATAATCGCATCAGCATTATTTTTCACACTAACCTCTTTCCACGCAGGCATTTTATGCCAACTCTATCACAAAGAGCCGCTTGTAAGCGGCTCTTCCACATAAATATTAAATTTTGTTATTATTTTATATCATTTTCTGGCGATTAAACTACGAATTTCTTCATTGTCTCCTCTAATTTAAGTGAAACTTCTTTAAGCCTTTCTGCTTCTTCTCGAACATAACCTGTATTAAGCGATACCTGTTCAGCATTCATAGCTACTTCTGTTGTTCCCTTAGCTCCGTCTACTGTTGCATCTTTAAGGTCGCTGAATGACTTAACAACTATTGATATCTCATTAGAAATATTTTCTGCAACATGTCCAAATTCCTCAAGAATACCTTTCATATTCTGTGCATCATCATTATACTGTTCGCTTGTATCAATAAGTTTTCTGTTAGTATCTTTAACATGGTGTTCAATAAAGCCTAATACATCAATTGCATTGTTACACAAATTATCAACTGCATCAGTTACATTCAATGTAATATTCTGAATCTGGATAGCTGTCTCTTCACAGTTCTCAGCGAGCTTACGAATCTCATCTGCAACTACCGCAAATCCTTTACCTGACTCACCTGCTCTTGCTGCCTCGATAGATGCATTAAGTGAAAGTAATGATGTCTGGTCTGCAATATTAAGAATTGCATTTGTTAACTGATTAATTTCTTCAACCTGTTTAGAATCTTCAATTGCTGCTTTTAACTTCTTCTCTGTTTCCTTAGTTATCTCTTCTGTCTCTTCAAATGACTTAGCTGCTTCTACTTTAAGCATATTAGCTCGTTCACTAATTCCCTCAACAGCTTCCATTCCTTCAATGTTCTTAGAATTCATCTTACCAATATGATAAACCATATTATCAGATGATGTACTTAGGTTCTCAGCGGTTGCTGCTGTCTCTTCCATACTTGCAGCTAATTCTTCTGATATAGCCGAAATATTTGCCACCTGGTCTACAAGGTTGCCAATTACATTTTCAAGTTTTGTAACTGCTTCTGTAATATCATCTCCACTGTCTGTAACTAAGCCTACAGTTTCTTTCATGCTTTCTTCCACAGCATCTAAAGCCTTGGCAAGCCTTCCTGTTTCATTCTTATTCTTAAGATATGGCTTATATTTGTTACCAGTAAAGTTTCCATCCTTCATAAGGTCAAGATCTTCAGCCACTTTCTTAATTGGTTTAGATATCTTCATACCTATAAGTACAGCTATTATTATGGCTATAACTGAAATAATTACAATAATTACAAGGGCAATCACTATAACTGTCTTAGTACTTGCATTAACTTCGTCAACCGGTGCTTCCATTAATACAACATATCCGTTGTTCATCTTCGCAAATGCCACATATGACTTAATACCTTTTCTGGTAGTTAATTCCTCGATTCCTGAATCTTTCTTATTAAGTGCATCTATAATCTTTGTATACTTAACAGTTTTAAGTGTCTCATTAACATTGTATACACTATCAACCGCAAAACACTGATCTATATCTACAAGACTCGCATGACCTGTATCATAGAATTTAACACTGCCAACTAAGTCTGAGAACTTATCAAACGAAATGCTAATTCCTATCATTGCAAATACAACATCCTTGTCTTTAGCATCATCGTGCATAAATACAGGATAGCCATATGTCATTACATTCTTCTGCAAATCCTGGTCATAATATGATTTCAGCCACCTTGGTTCTCCGGCATCTTCAGCCTGAATGTACCATTGGAATGCAGGCTGGTCATTAAACAATGTTACATACCATTCTTCCGGATCATATGTCTGCTTCTCATCTCCATGATACCATGAACCAATCATAGTCTTAACCTTATCAGGTCCCATATATACACATAGGCTTAAGATATTCTCATCACTTATACTTACCTGTTTAACATATGAATCGATTCCATCTACATAATCCTGTAAGTACTTTGCATCACCTAATTTGTCAAAATTACCTGTTGCCTGTATGTAATCACCAATGCCTTTTGCAATACTTTCATACTTCTCAAATTCCGTATTCATCTGATTCGCATATTGTAAAGACATCGACTCTAACTTGCCTGTTGCCTCTTCTTTTATAATACCAGTTGACTTATAAACCATAATAGAGCCAACGATTGTTGTAGCAGCAATAACACAAGCAGTAATTGCCGCAACTATACTTGCACCTATCTTTTTCATTCGTGCCTCCATTCTGCATATAAAATGCCACGTAATCACTTGTTAATATTGTATAACATTCGCTCAATATTTGCAATTTATTTTTCGCAAAATTACTAGCAAATTACACATCGTTCAGACAATAAAACCAAGTTGTCCATCTATAACATATACTCTCATATTCCTTATCGGTTGTTGAGTAAATGCCGTCCATCTGCAAAGATTTATTACGATACAGAAATCAAACGTGCTTCGCTTGAACGGTGAATTACTGTACCGCCTTCTGCATCGGACGGCATTTACTCACAAACACGATACGTCATAAATCGAGTATATGTTATATACGGACAATCTTGGCTTATATGTACTGAAACTCTAGAATAAAGAATGTCGCTTGCGACATTCTCCGCCTGCGGCGGGTTGCTATAGCAACATTTTTCTGCTCCGCCGCAGTGTGATCCTTGCGGAGCATTTTTTACTTACCAGGACAATTTCAACGAAATTTCCTGGTAAGTAAAAAATAAGCATAAGAAAAATAACTCAAATCTTTCTTATGCCTATTTTACTATAATCATGTAATATTATACTGCATATTTACTTATTTATTAATTACTTCCATCATTTCTTCGAACTTCTCATAGTGTTCTTTATCCGCGAAATAGTCCTGATAGAATAACTGGTCACAATATTTAATTTTCTTAACTAATTTAGCCGATTCGCTTTCAAAATACTTCATGTATTTACTATCTACGGATGGTGCTTTATAAAGAATACTGTTCATACTTCTGCCGACAATACCCTCGCCGATGAATGTTCCATATGCTCTTGAATAAAGTATTGATTCCTTATCAGTAAATACCGAATTGCCATAATACATATTTGTATAATATCTGATTCCAAGTAAATCTAATAATGTAGGAACAATGTCTGATGTACATGTGAACTTATCTACAACCCGATGTCCTAAATCACTGTCATGTATCATAAGTGGCACTTTATAAAGATTAGTGAAGTAGTTATCCGTATCGTATCCCTCTATGTCTTTTACATAATTGCTCAGCTGCTGATAATAACTGTTATGGTCGCCGAACAGAACTATTGTCGTATTATCTAATAATCCTTTTTTCTCTAGATCATTCATCATAATGCCTAATGCATCATCAAATTCCATTACTGCAGTTACATAATTAACAAGAGTTTCTGACATTTCATTCTCTTTATTTTTATTCTTATATACCTCATATAATTTCCTTCTGTGTTCAGCAAGGTTTTCTCTTTCATAATATACGCCATGCATCGTGATTGAAGTAATATAAGTGTAGAACCGTTTATCAGTAGGAAACATTAAGTCTTTGCATGTATTTATCATCTCTGAATCAAGGTTTCTTTCACCATTATTCATATAATCATGCATTGTTGTACTTTGGCTTTACCCGATTTAACAAGTTCATCTGAAATATCATACATATCATAAGAATCCGTAAGACTCTCAAATCCAAATATCTTATGTGTTTTCTCCCTGTTATAGAAAGATTTGAAGCCATTATTGGAATGAACGTGTCTGTATCTTACCATTAGTTTCCGCCTTTAAAATATTTGGTACCGTATATGGTAATGTATTATATTCATAATCATAATCAACATATTTATCTGTAGGATAACTTCCTAAAATACTAAACGTCTCAGATATATCCGTCTTCTCACGCGAATGGAAATTATTCATAATTACACTTTCATTATAGAATTTCGTAAGGTTTGGGAACAGATACTCTAGTTCTTTGTCTGTAAGTCCTAAGCCATTTGGATATTCCTCGCTATTTCTAAACGAGAACCATTCAAACGATTCCACCAAGACCACTATTACATTTTTATCTTTAGATATACCGAAATGCTCCGTAGGTTCAGAAACATTATCATAAATAAATGATTCTATTTTCTTCGAACTCATTTTACCCGTCTCTGTAAACAACATACCTTTCGCAAATTCATTTACAAGGTTACCGACAATTCCATAATTAGAATAATTACTTGACTGTCTATTTCTAAGTAACTTATCATATTTATCAACTTTTTCCGAATTATCTGCATAAAGACTTATTGAAGAAATTATTATTCCGATAACAAGTACTGCTATATAAGTTCTCTTTTCTTTCTTTCCATATTCGATTTTCTTTCTTCGTCTTACCGAACGCATTGCGAATATAACGAAGAAGATGCAGAAGAACATAGCTGCATAGAATGCCAGAAAATTCATCGGGATACTTTCAAGAATACCAAATGCATCATTTCTAAGATTAAGCATACCAAAATCGAAATACTGTCCTGTCATATCGTATATAACTGCAAATGCTAAATCAAGCACAGCCTGTAATACCAGAAATATGGAACAGAATATAAAACGTGCTTTGTTACTTCTTATAACTAATGCAATACCACAAATCAATACAAGAATTCCCAGTTCAATTAATGGGTTTCTTATTATAGGATTACCCTCGACCGCTAATACTGAAATCATCTCTATGAGAATTGCACACAAAAAGTACACAACTACTATCTTATTAATATCTAACCATTTCTTTATATTATTCATTACTACATTTTTATCATTATTCTTATTGGTTATTTCTTTTTCCATAATAGCCTACTCTTTCTTAAAATAAATATATAAACATAATAAGTAAATATGATTTAAGCATACTTCTATCTGCCAAAAGATATATCCAGCCATATACGACATTAAGCACAAAATAAGTAATGCCAAGATTATTGTTTCCTGCTATCAGGTCATATACACCTAGTGTAAGCATAAGCACAATTCCTGCATAGATATTAATACTTCTGCCTTTACCTCTGATATCTTCTACAAATTCCTGTGCAGCTTTTATCATAATTACTATCCATACACATTTAACAATATTTCGTAAAAAGACGCCTGCATTATTAGTCAGTTCATAACCATTAAATTTTTTCACCCAAATCATAAAAAGGTTTCACCTGGAAGCCAATCTGGGCACTTATTACAACTATACACGCAACCATTACTGCTGCAATTGATAAATATACGTTTAACCGGAAGTTCCTGTCCTTTTGTCTCTTTATTTGATATAATGCTTATATTTAATTTTTTCTTAAATACATTACACATAACAACAATTTCAATTACCCATAATATACATGTGAGCAGTGATTCGAAAAAAGGTCTCATTGCGCCATATCCTGCGAAATCTAACATTGGTACAAATGGTTTAACTGCATATTTAGAAAATATAATCGCCAAAAGAGAAATTATATATATAACTACATTATATTTTCTTATATTTTTTTCACCTTTATGTGTGCCGTTTTTTATAATACTTTCCACAATTTTCTCCGTTCTTAAAACACTTATTGGTGTCTCACATTTCTTTGTACATATGATCAGGATGTTCATATCACCCAAAATGCACTCCTATTTACCGGTATGTGAGGTCTTGAATGTAAGGCTCAATAATACTGGAAATACAAGTGCATTACTTTAAGTTATATTATTTCTGAACGATATTTACAATTCTGCCTGGAACATAGATTTCTTTAATGATATTTCCATTAAGTCTGTCTCCAAGTGCTTCCTTAGCTTTTGCAATAACATCATCTTTAGCATCATCTTTGCCAATTGTAATTGTAGCTTTTGTCTTACCATTTATCTGTACAGCGATTTCTACAGTAGTTTCAACAGTCTTAGCCTCATCATATGTTGGCCATTCTGTCTGATATAATCTTCCATCAAATCCCATAACTTCCCATAATTCCTCTGTTATATGAGGCGCTACCGGATTAAGTAATGTGATTAATGTCTTGAATTCGCCTTTTGTAACTGAATTCTTCTTATAGAAATCATTTATAAGTGACATCATTGCTGCAATAGCTGTGTTATATTTAAGATTCTCAAAGTCAAGGCTTACTTTCTTAATTGTCTGATGCATCTTTGTCTCCATATCCTTAGAATATGACATATCATCATTAACTATTCCTGAAGTTTCCATACTCTGTCTAAGAATCTTCTACAGCCTTTAACACCATCTTCTGACCATGATGCACTTAAATCAAATGCACCAATAAACATCTCATATGTTCTAAGTGTATCTGCACCATATGCTTCTACGATATCATCAGGGTTAACGACATTTCCTCTGGATTTGGACATCTTCTCGCCATTTTCACCAAGAATCATACCATGCGATGTACGTTTCTGATATGGTTCAGGAGTAGGAACAACACCCTGGTCATATAAGAATTTATGCCAGAAACGTGAATATAATAAATGTAATGTTGTATGTTCCATACCACCATTATACCAGTCAACAGGCAACCAGTATTTAAGTGCTTCTTTACTTGCTAATGCTTCATTATTATCAGGGTCTGTATATCTTAAGAAATACCATGAAGAGCCTGCCCATTGTGGCATTGTGTCTGTCTCTCTCTTAGCAGGTCCACCACAGCAAGGACACTTAACATTTACCCAGTCCGTCATGGCTGCAAGTGGTGATTCACCGTTATCTGTTGGCATATAACTTTCAACTTCAGGTAATTCTAATGGAAGTTCGCTTTCATCAATCGGAACATATCCGCATTTATCACAATGAATAATTGGAATAGGCTCACCCCAGTAACGCTGTCTTGAGAATACCCAGTCTCTTAATTTAAAGTTAACTTTTCTATTACCAATTCCTTTTTCTTCAAGGAAATCTTTCATCTTCTCTTTAGCGTCTTTAACTTCAAGTCCATTTAAGAAATCGGAATTAATTAATTTACCTGTAGCAACATCTGTAAATGCTGCTGCATCAATATCAACTGCTCCATTTGTTCCCTCAACAACCTGAATCATAGGAAGTCCGAACTTCTTAGCAAATTCCCAGTCTCTGTCATCATGAGCCGGAACTGCCATAATTGCACCTGTACCATATGTCATAAGTACATAATCTGATATCCAGATTGGAATCTCTTTACCATTTACAGGATTTATTGCTGTAATTCCACCTAATACAACACCTGTCTTATCCTTAGCTAACTCTGTTCTCTCGAAATCAGACTTCTTAGCTGCTTCTTCACGATACGCAGCGATTTCGTCCCAATTTGTAATGCTGCTTTTGTATTTGTCAATATATGGATGTTCAGGTGAAACTACCATATAAGTTGCTCCAAATAATGTATCCGGACGAGTTGTGTATACTCTTAATTTATCTTCTTTATCTTTTAACTGGAAATCTACTTCAGCACCTTCAGAACGTCCAATCCAGTTCTTCTGTGATACTTTAACTCTCTCAATATAATCAACACTATCAAGTCCCTCAATTAACTTGTCTGCATAATCTGTAATCTTGAGCATCCATTCACTCTTAACCTTGCGGACTACTTCACTTCCACAACGTTCACATACGCCATTTACTACTTCTTCATTGGCAAGTCCGACTTTACATGATGTACACCAGTTAATTGGCATCTCTTTCTTATATGCAAGTCCTGCTTTGAATAATTTAAGGAATATCCACTGTGTCCATTTATAATAGTTAGGATCTGTAGTATTAATCTCTCTATCCCAGTCAAATGAATATCCTAATGAATGTAACTGTTCCTTAAATCTCTTAACATTATTAGCTGTAACAATCTTTGGATGTATTTTATTCTTGATAGCATAGTTTTCTGTTGGAAGTCCGAATGCATCCCATCCCATTGGATATAATACGTTATATCCCTGCATTCTTCTCTTTCTTGCAACAATATCAAGTGCTGTATATGGTCTTGGATGACCTACATGCAATCCCTGTCCTGATGGATATGGGAACTCTACTAAAGCATAATATTTAGGCTTGCTGTAATCATTTGTTGCTGCAAATGCCTTTTCATTATCCCATATATCCTGCCATTTTTTCTCAATTCTCTTAGGTGCGTACACCTTGTTCATACCATTTTCCATTTCTGTATATCCTTTCTGATAAGAATAACTGTCATTTTTACATATGGATTTATTTTATCACATAGTCTTTGTTTGTCAAGAAAAAAGCCTTATAGGGCATCTTTTCTGTGGCACGCCGATAACATTCCAAGTGTCATAAAATAATACGGTGCTGTGTAATACATTGTATTTCCAAAGAATGACGACACAAGATATGCACATACCATTCCACCAATTGTCAGCATAAGCACATTTAATTTCTTAATCCTCTTTATACAATATATAAACAGGCTGAGTATTGCACCAATATACATAAGTGCCGCCGGAATTCCCAGGTATACCGCATGCTGTATAAATTCATTATGTGGTCTGTCGCTGCTAAAGCCCTTCTCATAATATAGCGACCATAATCCATCAGGGCCATATCCGAATACCGGTCTGTCTTTCATAAATCTGAATGCCTGCTTCCAGAGGCCAATTCTGCTTGTACCACCTGCATCATTCGATATTCCAGCCTTAGCATCACCATAAGTTACGCCAAAATCATTTGAAAGTATATGTGTTTTCGCATCTACACATACGCTCGTTATTATAAATGTCAGGCATATTAAAATTATCGGAACAAGTTTCTTTCTGTCTTTGATTATAAATATTATGGAGACAAATATTATTCCTGCCATAACTGCTATATAACCGCCAAATGTATCATTTATAATTAATGCCCATAGATTAAATACAAACATTGCTAAGAATATAACTTTATAAATCAGCTTTTCTTCTATAATTATAAGTCCTACCATTGCCATTATGGCTAATGTCATAAAATAAGCATAGTGATTTGTATTATAGAATATACTTGCATATTTCGTCCATATATCCATATTATGCGCATATCTGCCAAACATATTATATATATGTCCATTATATTGAAACAGCACCCATAATGATAATAATGTACAGACCGTACTAAATGTTCTTAAAATATATCTTCTGAATCGGTCAGAGGTCACTGCCTTACCACAGACATACATTGCCGCATATATAAGATATGTATAGAAGCCATCTTTTCTATACCAGGTACCTTTGGTAGCCACGTAGAGGTTATCTGCTGTATATGTTGAAACTGCACTCCAGATAAGCATTGCAAACAGAAGAATATCCCATACATTGTTTTTAAGAATCTTCTTTAAACTGAATTTCTCTTCTTTATAAAACTGTGAGAAAATATACAATGTCGCAAATATTTCCGCAATAGACCCTATGAAAAAGAATGATATATTGAATATTCCATATTTCTGTGTCATTGAAAATAATCTGTACACTTCTTCAGCACATAATATTAAAAGCATAAGCATCATAAATATGAAGCCACCAATATTCCAGAAGTTATCCGGTATGCTTTTAAATATATCGCTGATACTATCATATTTTCCGATTTTAATATTAATTTTCTCTTTGGAACCTTTATTAGCTTTTTTCTCAACTTTAATCTTCATTTTCTACCCTTCTTCTATACTTCATTCATAAATTTCTCTAATACATCATAGTAGTTCTCAAATGTTTTACGGCAGCACATAGGATTATCAATAATTATTCCGTCCGCACGTAATCCCATCATTGTAAATGCCATAGCAACCCTGTGGTCATCATATGTTTCAATTAACGCAGGTTTAACATTTCCCGGATAAATATGAATATCATCGCCATTTTCTTCACATCTGATTCCACATTTCGTAAGTTCATTAACAATTGCACTCATACGATTACATTCCTGACCTCTTATGTGTCCGACATTTCTGATTATTGTCTCGCTATTTGCAAATGGTGCCATCGCCGCCAATGTAAGCGCCTGGTCCGAGAAATCATTCATATTAACATCTATTCCACTAAATGTACCATCGGCATTTCCGGTAACATTGATTCCCTTACTGGTATCTGTTACCTTTCCATCCATTTTCTCAAGAAGTTTTATGAACTTCATATCTCCCTGTGTCGAGTTACTGTGTACATTTTCTACTGTCACACTTCCGCCTGTAATCATTGCAATTGCATAAAAATAACACGCAGCCGAAACATCAGGCTCAATATAATAATCACCAATATGTATATTCTGATTTCCGTCTATATGATATGTTTCTCCATCAAATTCAGTCTTTACGCCAAATTCTTTTAGCATATTTCTGGTTATCCTTATATATGAACCATCTTTTTTCTCACTTACTATATGTATATCGATTCCCGTACTGGTAACTGGAATTACCATAAGCATCGCACTTAGAAACTGCGTACTCTTGCTTATGTCCATATCAATGTTGTGACATTTTCCTCCATTGCCTGACACTTCTACCGGAAGGTATCCCTCTTCTCCAAGATACCTGAAGCTTGCACCCATTTCCGTCAATATTCTGAAAAGCTCTGACATAGGCCGCTTCTTCATCTGTTCTGAACAGTTGATAACATATTTTCCGTCCGATAGAGCAAGCATTGCTGTAATAAATCTTGCGGCTGTTCCCGCACTTCCAACATCGATTACAGCTTCTTTATTTGGAATCTTTCCACCACAGCCCTGTACTTTTACAATCTTATTTTCTTCATCTATCTCAAGTGCAAAACCTAATTGTTCCAGACACATAAGAAAATGTCTTGAATCATCACTAAATAACACACCTCTTAAAGTTGACTTTTCCTTAGAAAGTGCTGCTAATAATAATGCTCTGTTTGTCATACTCTTAGAACCTGGTACAACAACAGTTCCACTAACCGGCTTATTAACTTTACGAGTTATGTATACTTCGTGTTCTTTACCATCATCTGTCTTTATTTTACGAATATATTTCATACTAATCTCCATTCCGCAGGCACAACGTGCCGGAGGAATCGCGAGCCAAATGTCAGATTTGGCTCTGCGATAGATGCTATTTGTGGTGCCTGCGACACAATAGCCGTGTGAAAAATCAGATATCAATCTGTATTTTTCACACTTATTCCTCTATTCTAAGCGTTATCGCAATTTTAATCTTACAACATAATATCATA
>OKWC01000133.1_pt1 | contig 14442 bp, 16 predicted proteins | sample 1606971 | NCBI WGS metagenome assembly OKWC01 (sample SAMN04414076, study PRJEB24778) | human gut metagenome | material: faecal | host: Homo sapiens
TGGTGCTACCGTTCGTTTTGTAAACGACCGTGAGAGTTGAAGGTACCAAAATTGTTGGGAACTTTCTGTTATAATCCTCAGGCGGTATTTCCTATCTATTTTGTAATGCGTATCAACAAAGTACCGGCAAAAACGCGGTTATTGGAAAATGATGCGTCCGATGGGTGTGGAGGCGCAATGGGATGATACGGCCGGTAAATACAAACTCTATACTGCTTATACAAAAGAAATAAGCGGAGATGATATAGGAGTGTGGTTTACTTACGATACCACAGCGGAAGAAGTGATTGAAGTCAGTATGGGCGTGTCTTTTGTCAGCATAGAGAATGCCCGTTTGAATCTGGAAAAAGAACAGCCTTTCGGTACAACATTCGACAAACTGCGTGCGGAAGCCCGTAAGAAATGGAACGATGATCTTTCCCGTATCAAAGTGAAGGTGGAACGGAAGAGCAAAAAGGAGTATTCTATACCGCTATGTATCACACGATGGTTCATCCGAATATTTTGCAGGATGTAAGCGGACAATATCCACAAATGGAGGGAGATAAGATTTTGACCACCAACCGTAACCGTTACACGGTATTCTCATTGTGGGATACTTATCGTAACTATCACCAGTTGATGACTTTGGTATATCCGGAGCGTCAGATGGATATGATGCACACCATGATGGGCATGTACAAGGAACACGGATGGTTCCCGAAATGGGAATTGTATGGTCGTGAAACATTGACGATGGAAGGTGACCCTTCTATTCCTGTTCTGGTAGACAGTTGGATGAAGGGATTGCAAGACTTTGACATTGACGAAGCTTATAAGGGAATGTATAAGTCGGCCACTACTCCGGGCAAGGATAATCTGATGCGTCCGGATAATGATGATTATATGTCCAAAGGGTATGTGCCGATGGAAAGTCAGTATGATAATTCGGTTTCTCATGCTTTGGAATACTATGTTGCCGACTATGCACTTTCTACCTTGGCGGAGGCTTTAGGTAAGAAAGAAGATGCGAAATTGTTCCGCAAACGTTCTATGGGCTATAAAAATTATTATAGCAAGGATTTCGGAACCTTGCGTCCGATAACTAAAGAAGGCAAATTCTATGAACCGTTTGATCCGAAAGAAGGAGCTAATTTTGCACCTAGTCCCGGTTTCCATGAAGGTAATGCATGGAATTACACTTTCTTTGTGCCTCATGATATCAATGGCTTGGTAAAGTTGATGGGGGGCGACAAGAAATTTGTTGATAAATTGCAAAGCGTGTTTGATGAAGGGAATTATGATCCGGCCAATGAACCCGATATAGCCTATCCTTACCTGTTCAGTCGTTTCAAAGGTGAAGAATGGCGTACACAGAAATTGGTGAAGGAATTGCTGGCTAAGTATTTCACAACTAAGCCGGATGGAATTCCCGGCAATGATGATACGGGTACGATGTCTGCATGGGCTATATTCAGTATGATGGGATTCTATCCGGATTGTCCGGGTGTGCCCGAATATACATTGACCACTCCTACTTTTGATAAAGTGACCGTTCAGCTTGATCCTAAATATTGGGGCAAGAAAGAATTGGTTATCAAGAAAGAAGGACAAGGGGATTATATAAAGGAAATCAGACTGGGCAATAAGAAAATTAATAAATATTTGATTTCGCATGATGATTTGATCAAGGCAGGTGAAATTACTTTTATAGTAACAGAAAATCCTAATAAGAAATAACTATGAATACGAAACGATTTTTGTGTGCTGCGTTAGGAGCTGTTTGTTATTTTGCTTTTTTGCAAGCGCAGGTACGTACAGAGCAGACTTTCGAAAAAGGGTGGAAATTTACGCGTGAAGATAATGCGGAATTTGCCAATCCCGGTTATAATGACAGTAAATGGCAGAACGTCACCGTTCCTCATGATTGGGCGATTTATGGTCCGTTCAGTATCAATAACGACAAGCAGGAAATGGCTATTACTCAAGATGGACAGACCGAGGCGATGGAACATGCCGGACGTACCGGAGGTCTTCCGTTTGTAGGAACCGGATGGTATCGCCTGAACTTTGATGCTCCTGGTTTTGAGAAAGGCAAGAAAGCGACTTTGATATTTGATGGAGCAATGAGCCATGCCCGTGTTTATGTGAACGGGCAGGAGGCCGGTTATTGGCCCTACGGTTATAATTCTTTTTATGTGGATGCGACCCCTTATCTGAAACTGGGTGAGAGGAACGAACTGGCAGTCCGTTTGGAAAACGAGCCTGAATCATCACGTTGGTATCCGGGGGCCGGATTGTACCGCAATGTTCATCTGGTAATCAATGAAGATACGCATATTCCTGCTTGGGGGACGTATGTTACCACTCCTGTGGTGACAGACAAATATGCAAAAGTGTCTTTGAAAACTTCTTTGGTTAGCCCTGAAGGAGCTAATAAGGATAATTACCGTATTGTGACGCAGATCAAGGATAAAAACGGCAAAGTGGTTGCTACCGGGGAAAACAAGTTGAGTGTTTTTGATAATGCTTTGTTTGAACAGGAGTTTGCAGTGGCTAATCCTGAGTTGTGGAGTCCTGATACTCCGGTTCTTTATACAGCTGAATCCAAAGTATATGAAGGGAATACCTTGAAAGACGAATATACCACCCGCTTTGGTATCCGTACTTTGGAGATTGTTCCCGGCAAGGGCTTTTTCCTGAATGGAAAGCTGACCAAATTCAAAGGGGTATGTAACCATCATGACTTGGGTCCGTTAGGCGGTGCTGTAAATGATGCCGCTATACGTCGTCAGATTCGTATTCTGAAAGATATGGGTTGTAATGCCATCCGTACTTCTCATAATATGCCGGCACCCGAATTGGTGGAGGCTTGTGATGAAATGGGTATGATGCTGATGGTGGAGTCTTTCGACGAGTGGAAATCGGCAAAGATGGCCAACGGTTATCATAAAATATTTGATGAATGGGTGGAGAAGGATCTGACTAATCTGATCCGTCATTACCGTAACAATCCGAGTATTGTTATGTGGTGCATCGGTAACGAAGTACCCGACCAGTGGAATGGCAATAACGGACCAAAGCTTTCGCGTATGTTACAGGATATCTGTCATCGTGAAGATCCTACCCGTCCTGTAACACAAGGTATGGATGCGCCTGATGCTGTAGTAAATAATAATATGGCTGCTGTGATGGATGTGGCCGGTTTCAATTACCGCCCTCATAAATATCCAGAAAACTATAAGAAATTGCCTCAGCAGATTATTCTAGGTAGTGAAACAGCTTCTACAGTAAGTTCGCGTGGCGTCTATAAATTCCCTGTTGTCCGTCAGGCTATGAAGAAATATGACGATCATCAGTCTTCTTCTTACGATGTGGAACATTGTGGTTGGTCCAATTTGCCGGAGGATGACTGGATTTGGCATGAGGATAACGCATGGGGTATCGGAGAATTTGTATGGACGGGCTTCGATTATTTGGGCGAACCGACTCCTTATTATACTGATTGGCCCAGCCATTCTTCTTTGTTCGGTATCATCGACCTGGCCGGATTGCCCAAAGACCGTTACTATCTGTACCGCAGTCATTGGAACAAAGATGAAGAAACGCTGCATATCCTTCCTCATTGGACATGGCCGGGACGTGAAGGAGAAGTGACTCCTATCTTTGTTTATACAAATTATCCGTCGGCAGAAGTGTTTATCAATGGCAAGAGTCAGGGTAAGCGTACCAAAGATTTGACTGTAACGGCTGAAAATAGTGCGGATTCTGCTTCCATAGCAGATTTCAAACGCCAGAAACGCTACCGTTTGATGTGGATGGATACAAAGTATGAGCCGGGAACCGTAAAAGTGGTTGCCTATAATGATAAGGGGGAAGCTGTGGCCGAAAAGGAAATCCATACGGCAGGCAAGCCCGACCATATAGAACTGGTTACAGATCGCAATGAAATAAAGGCTGATGGCAAGGATTTGTCATTTGTCACAGTAAGAGTGGTGGACAAAGAGGGTAATCTTTGTCCCGATGCGCAGCATCTCATCAAGTATTCTGTAAAAGGTGCGGGAACCTATCGTGCCGGTGCAAACGGAGATCCCACTTCATTGGAACTTTTCCATGTTCCGCAGATGAAAGTGTTTAACGGAATGATGACTGCTGTTGTGCAAAGTACTGATAAACCGGGAGAAATCATATTGACCGCAACAGGTAAAGGACTTAAATCAGGTAGGCTAGTTTTAATGAGTAAGTAAAAAGATTTGTTTCAATTTCCACTATCTGTGCCCCGCTTGATTTTATTAAGCGGGGCTTATTTATTAAAAAAAGTTGGAAAATAATTGGGGAAATCTGTTTTAGAAAGTGAAAAAGTTGCTATTTTTGTTGGCAAATTTAATATGCCAATTAAAAATTCTAACTTATCATAGTATCATGTTGACCCAAATCATTAAACGCAAAGATTCTTACCCCACAGGGGCTGGTTGAAGGACGGATCTGTCCTTATGCGCGACAATAAGATTTTAGAAGTTACCAATTGTGATTTAGCTGTTATCGGAGCCGAGCTGATTGACGCTAAAGGTATGTATGTTGTTCCCGGTGGTGTGGAAATCCATTGTCATGGTGGTGGTGGCGGTGATTTTATGGAAGGTACGGAAGAGGCTTTCCGTACAGCCATTAATGCTCACATGAAACATGGTACTACCAGTATTTTCCCAACGTTGTCTTCTTCTACCGTACCGATGATTGAGCAGCTGCCGAAACTTGTACCAGGTTGATGGCGGAACCGGACAGTCCGGTTACTTGGTCTTCATCTTGAAGGGCATTACCTTAATATGAAGATGGCAGGCGGTCAGATGCCTGAAAACATAAAAGACCCGGATCCGAAGGATATATTCCTATTGTAGAGAAGTGGGGCTGTATCAAGCGTTGGGATGCTGCACCCGAATTGCCGGGTGCCATGCAGTTTGGTAAGTATATCACAGGAAAAGGCATCTTGGCTTCTGTGGCACATACACAGGCCGAATATGAAGATATCCGTGCAGCCTGGGAGTCCGGTTATTCTCATGCTACACATTTCTATAATGCGATGCCGGGCTTCCATAAGCGCCGTGAGTATAAATATGAAGGTACAGTAGAAAGTATCTATCTGATAGACGATATGACAGTGGAAGTGGTAGCCGATGGTATTCATGTTCCTCCTACTATCTTGCGCCTGATATATAAGATTAAGGGTGTGGAACGTGCTTGTGTTATTACCGATGCTTTGGCATGTGCCGCCAGTGAAAGCAATGTAGCTTTTGACCCTCGTGTCATCATTGAGGATGGTGTGTGCAAACTGGCCGACCGTTCTGCTTTGGCAGGCAGTGTGGCTACCATGGACCGTTTGATCCGTACCTTGGTGCAAAAGGCAGAAATCCCATTGGAAGATGCTGTCCGTATGGCTTCGGAAACTCCGTCCAGGATTATGGGAGTATATGACCGCAAGGGCTCACTTCAGAAAGGCAAAGATGCCGATATCTTGATTCTTGACCAGGACTTGAATATCCGTGCCGTATGGGCAATGGGCAAGCTGGTCGAAGGAACTTGTACTTTGTAAGAACCGGCTGAATAAGAACGGAAACAGGACTTTATAAAATCTCCTTTCACACCAAACGGATTATAATTCTATTGATTTACAATTTGTTATGGTGAAAGGAGATTTTCTTTAATTATAAAAACAATGCATTATGAACAAATATTTCTTTAGGTTTTCATTCTATTTTTTCATGGTAGTTCAGTGGTAAAACCACTGTTATATTTGTTTCATCATGATAGATGAATCAGCTTTTAGTATTGCATAATATATCCTCTTCTATCTCTTCTGTTGTTTCTTCATGGTATTCTTTGTAAATACCCCCTTCGTTCAGATAGTGGATAATATCACATATTTCCCTTAGCGAGGCAATGAGATGTGAGGAAATTATCACCGTCTTTTCTTTTGCTTTCAGTTGCCGGATGAGTCTTTTCATCAGGATACATCCCTTCAAGTCCACCCCATTGAACGGCTCGTCAAGAATAAATACGTCATTGTCTTGCAACAATAATGCCATAAATCCCAGTTTCTTTTTCATTCCGGTAGAATATTCGGCAGCATACCTGTCAAGGGGCAGTTGGAAAATTTCATTTAAATGTTGAATGGTGGGTGTATTGACCGGCAGACCTTTGGCCTTCATACAGAATTCCAAGTGTTCAAGACCCGTGATTTGGGAATAAAAGAAGTTGGATGCAGACAGATAACCTGTTTTTAAAGTTTTGCTTTTGGTTATGCTTCCGGTATAATCATAGATTCCCATTATACAATTGAATAAAGTAGTCTTTCCGGCTCCATTCTCGCCCACCAAGCCATATATTTTTCCAGGGTGATACTCCAAATGAATGCCGTTTAATACTTTGACCTTACCGAAACTTTTATGTAAATCATTCACTTCTATCATAATAATCTTTTTAAGCGTTTGTGCGCATGGCAGGTCAGCAATGCTGTAAGTGCTATGCCGGGTATTAAAATAATTGGAACAAAAAGAGAGCCTAAATAAAAAGGCATTAATATACTTAATTGCACAATAAACAGCAATAGGGGGGATGGGATGATATGGCGCAACATACCGATACCAATGGCATAAATTAAGGTGGCAGTATAATAAGATAAGAAAAAGAGGATTTCATCTTGGTCATAGGTAGACGCTATAAGCGTTAAGCTGAAAGGAATGGAGGTGATGAAAACATTCCATGCTATGCTTTTTAGTTGGAAAAGGCATAAAGTCTTGAAATTTTTGAAATGAAGAAGATATCTGTTGTCCATTGTTTGCAGATAGCCTGATGCCTGTACCAATCCCCATAGTATGAGACATACTTTGTTTATTTTTATATTTCCGTGTACGGTTCCTGCGGTTGCAAAAAGAAAGAGTAGGATATAGACCCAGAAAGATTGGCGGAACATTCGTATATATTCATAACTTCCTTTGTAAAGAAAAGGAAGACGGACAGGTTTGTGTTCCAGTTTTATTTTTTTCAGGCAAGGTAATAAGGCGGCGAACAGCCATAAGCCGATAGCGTCGGTAAATTGTCCTTTTATTATTTCTATTCCGGCAAAAGGTAATGCGATCAAGGTGTATTCTTTTATCAGGAACACAGAAAGATGAGGTGTTAAAGTGCGTAAAAACTCTTTGTCTTTCCGGACATTATGATAACCGGCTAATAAGAGAACGCATACCACAGGAATAGCGAAACGGTTTTCTGCCAAGAACAATATCATGATGGCAGCCACCGTTAAGATGGTAAGGAAGACTATTCTGAAGATACCCAATTCTATAACTATTCTTCCAAAATTTTTCAGACGAAGCAGCAGATACAGTTGAAACATAAAGTGCTTTTTATTCTGATTGAGGGTACAAAGGAATAAAATATCCGGATAAGTACCCTCACTGTAGAGTGAAAATTTATTCTTTATGCTTCTTTTTCAGTTCCATCAATTCTTTATTGACGTGTGTCAATTCTTTAATTCTGTCCGATACATGATGGAAGAGGAAGTAGTCTGTCAGTACACCTGCTAAGATTAAACCAAACATTGTTATCATGAGCCACCACAGGTGGCGGTAGGTGTAAAGGAATATGCATATAAAAGGAGTTACCAGCAAATATCCGATGATATAACTCCAATTGATAAGCATTTTATATCGGAGTATATTCTTTATTTGCATTTCAAGGTTTGTTTCTTTTTTTATTTTAGTCAATAAAATAACTCCTGCAAAGTTGACTGTAAGAGCATATAGCAGAAGTCCGAATATTGCCGGCCAAAACACTAATTTACCGTTCAAATGAATAAAATCAACGAACATTAGAATCGTTACTCCTAACATAAATATAGAAGCTATTTTGTCCATCCTCAGCATTCTTTGCAGGCAACTTTCTTTTGCCGTGACAACATCTCTATAATCTGTTGCTGATGAACCAGTTCATTCTGGCTGACCCGTTCATTCAACTCTTTCCATGCTTTTTGCAATTCTTCAAGTTCCATATAATTGTATGATTACAAGTTCGACATATTTTTTAATTTCTCTTTTATACGGTGCAGTTTTATCGCGACATTATTGCGGTTCGTTCCGGTGATTTCGGCTATTTCATCGTATGATTTCTCGTCCAGCCAGAGCAGGATAAACATACGGTCCACCTTGTTCAGTCGTTTGATGAGTGAATACATTTCTTTCAGCAGTTCGTTGTGTTCACAATCTTCCAGAATATCTACCTGCTGTTCCAAAGGTACATAGTCATACTTCTTTTTCTTTCGGAAGTCCGAGATACACGTGTTCAGGGATATGCGGTAAACCCATGTGACAAACGAACTTTCCCCCCGGAAGTTTTTGTATGACTTCCATATATTGAATACAGACTCTTGAAAAAGGTCGTTCACATCGTCCTTGTTGTCTGCATACATGAAGCATACCTTGTAAATGATGTGCTTGTATTGCACTAGCTTGTCGGCAAATTCCTGTTCTATACTCATCAGCTTTCAAAGGTGTTTTTATTAGGTTAGTCGGTGAAAAGAAGAGAAAGTTACACCTTTGTGCTAAAAAGTCTTTGTATTGAAAGTAGGTATTACAGGTCTGTTCTTTCAAATGCAATGATTTGTAATTTTCTTGATGTAGCAGGCTGGATTACTTTTTGCGGACGTTAAAGCATTTGTCGAAAAAGTCTTTTTTATTTTTCCCGTAAAAACTACTGTCCGGTCCTTTCCATGTCTTGGGAAATATCTTTTTAGTGAGTTCCACCTCTTCTTCAAGAATCGCAATATTATCAGTCATCAATGCCATGTTCAGTGCGCGGTTGATGCGGGAACCGGCATACCTGAGGCTGTCTGTAGCATATTCTTTTATGAGGATGGCATAGGCGGAATCGGCAGACCGATAATTTTTTTGGGCGGTAAGGCTGTCTCCGAAATAATCTTCAAACATCGCTTTCATTGACCATAAGTCGGCATTGAGGGTGGATTGTTTTTCAGCTTGCCGGAGTACAGACAGAATCTCATGGTACTTTTTGCAGGCTGATAAATAACTGATTCTTCCCACATATACTTTTATATTGGTAGGGTCAATGGCTAATGCACTGTCAAGTTTGGCCCATATTTCCTTGTCGTTTATAGATATATGTTCACTGTCATTAAAGAAGAAAGTGCTGTCTAAAGGAGGCAACCATAGGTTCCTCGCTTCTGCTACCAGACGGTTGGCTTCTTGGGTGTGGAAGTTTTCTTCGGTAGTTACGGGGTTGGAATGGTGTTTGCATGAAACCGTAAGGGTCAATAATAAGCCAAGTAAAATAGTGGTTTTCATCAGTCTGTGTATTATGGTATTAGTTTGTTGCCAACACAAAAATAGGATAAAAAAATGATATTCTTTCTTTTGCATCAAATATATTTCCTTTGATGTTTGGTTATAAACCGTTCTGTCTGTCCGCAGAATACAATGAAACCGTTGTTCTCCGCAGATACCCAATCTTTTTATCAGGGTATCTCCCTGTATATCGCGTATCCTTTTGTTTATTCATTTAGTTTTTTAAGAATGGGTCGACTACCTGATTATTTTTCTCCTTAATCCATCTTTTCCTTTATATTAAGCCTTTTTCCCCTAAAGATTAAGTATCTTTGTCCAGATGTGTTCTATCTCCATAGGTTGCGGAGTTGACTCCATAACCTTTGGAGATAACTCCATAGCCTTTGGAGTCAAGTCCAAAGCTTATGGAGATAGAATACAAAAGGAAGAGAACCCTTAACCATAGAGCAGAAAGGGCTTGCGGATACAGATCAAATCTTTTAATGATGGATATAAAATATGATTTCAAGGCCAACCCTTTCAAGGAAAAGGACGGCAAACCGGTGCTTTATCCGGCGGTAGTGGTGAAGGAAACGATTACTACCGATCACATAGTGAAGGAGTTGTCCAAGCATAGCGCATATTCGGCGGGCTGTGTGGTGGGAGTGCTACAGGAGGTGGCCGATATGGTTGTATCCCATTTGCGGCAAGGAAAAAATGTGCGGTTGGACGGCCTGGGTACGTTTTCTCTTGCCTTGTCCTCGCGTGAGGTGACAGACCGGAAGGAGATACGTGCGGCATCTGTGAGGATAAAGAAGGTGAACTTCCGTCCGGTGCCGGAACTGGTGAAGCGGGTGCGGCAGGAAACAGACATCCTCCGTGCCGAGTTCGGCTTCTTGCCTACGGTGAAAAAGCGTAGCAAGGAGGAGCGTTGGACGTTGCTGGAGGCTTATCTGAAAGAACACGGTTCCATTACACGTCTGGCCTATTCGGAATGGTTGGGGTGGCGCGCACTACGGCGGCCTACGAGCTGAAGGTTGGTATGAGGAGAAGAGATTGGACAAAGAAGGAAAGCATTCTCATGCGGTGTATGTGCTGCGCAGGCAGGAAGGTATAGCCGAAGTATAGCCCCTTTTTTATCCGTTTGGGAATAAAAAGAGAGGGAAAGTGGTGGTGGCAGCACTTTTTTACCCATAAAAAATGTGCTGCCACCACCCGTTGAAACGCCTTGTTCATGGTGGTTCCAGTAGAGTGGGTGGTAGCAGTGGCAGCACATTTATAAAACTCCGGAGAAGGAGGGATTGCTTGTATTTGTACTCAATCTGAATCCGGAACAAGAGACTTACAGCTTGTCATGCAAGGTCCCTGCTGCTTTCAGATAGGCCACGTAGTTCAGATAAAGTTGGAAACGGGCGTCAACTTTCGTTTCGTAAGCCTGTTGCCATAACGCTTGGGCTTCCAAATGGTCGGAGAGTGTTTCCAGACCTACTTCGTACTGGCTTTTGCTGACACGCCTGTTCTCTTCCGCCTGTTGCAGGGAACGGTCGGCAAGTTCGCTTTCCAGCTTTGCTTCGTCCAGATTGTTGGCGGCTTGGGTCAGTTCCAGTAACATTTGTTCGTTCAGGTTTTGCTGTTGAAGGCGGGTTTGTTCCAGTTTGGCTTTGGCTGCACGTACTTTGTTGCTGCGTTCTCCGAAATGGAACAAGGGGATGCTTACATTCAGAAGGACAGAGAAATTGGCATCGTCCAGGAAATTCTTGTTGTTCAGTTCCAAACCATGTACATAGTCGTATGAGCCTTTGATCCCTACTTTGGGAAGCAGTTCACTGCGGTTCAGTTTCACCTGCTGGCGGGCTATCGCCACTTGTTTGTCCAGTATTCCGTATTCCGGACGGCGGGTGATATCCAGTACCTGTACTTCCAGGTCTTTCTCTATCTCCGGGAAATCTCCGGAAACATGAACTTGTGTGGTCAGTGGTTTCCCTATCAGGTGGCAGAGGTTCATGGTAGCCAGGCGGAGAGCATTCTCGGCTTTTCGGATACCTAGCTCGCTTTCATTCAGCTTTACTTGTACTTTCAATACATCATTCTGAGGTTTAAGTCCATGTTTGTAAGCACTCTCTACGTTATTTTTTAATTCCGTCAATACAGCGTGGTATGCATCGGCTACTGTTTTCATCTCCTTTGCTTTTACTACCAGAGCGTATGCCTGATCTGTTTTCTGAATGACTTCTGTTGCGGTCAGATTTTCATTCATTTGTGCCATTTCTTTGCCCAGCAAGGACATTTTGTAGGCGGCACGGATTTTACCGCCCATGTAGAGGGGCTGTTCCATTTGCACACCGCCCATATAGACCCATCCTATTTTATAGTCCAGGTTAATGCCGGGGAAGTAGGCAAAGCCTGCGGGTTGTCCCGGATTGAACTGTCCTGTTCCATCGGGCAGAAAGACGGGCAGGTTGCCTCCGGCTATGCCGTAACTACCGTCGGCATTACTGTAAGTCCTGTTCCGCTGACGGTGAAGTTGGGGAAGAAGTTCCCTTTGTAACTCTTGGCAGTATAACGGGCACTTTCCGTCTGTTTCACGGAAGCCGCCATTTCCTTGTTGTATTTTAATGCCATTTCGCGGCACTCTTTCAGACTCAGTGTTTCCTGTGCCCATGCGGGGGTGGCAAGATGCCACAGCAGACAGCAGAGGGGGAGTATCATTGTCTTTTTCATTTATTCTCGGTTTTGTATGTCAGTGAAATGAATCAATTGTTTTTTATCTTGAAGAACAAGGCATATAATATAGGGATAAAGAGCAGCGTGATCAGTGTGCTGCACAGCAATCCACCCATGATAGCTGCCGCCAAGGAACCGAACATGGCATCGGACAGCAAGGGAATCATACCCAGAATCGTTGTCAGCGAGGCCATCATGACCGGGCGGAGACGGCTTTGGGAACTGTCTATCAGTGCGGTGATCGGTTCTACTCCTTCATTGATCTGAAGGGTGATTTCATCCATCAGCACAATACCGTTTTAATCAGCATGCCGATCAATCCCAATGTGCCTACAATAGCCACGAAATTGAAGACTTTTCCTGTGAGCAGCATGACCGCTACCACCCCTACAAATATCATCGGAATACAGCAGAAGATGATGATGGGTTTGCGATAATCTTTGAACAGCATGATGAGGATGGCAATCATCAGAATGATGGCTAACGGGAGATTTTGGAACAGGTACTTCATGGACTGGTCGCTGGCTATCTTTTCTCCTTGCCATACCAGTGAATAACCTTCGGGTAATGGTATGTTTTCTATCTGTTCCGCGATGGCAAGACGTGCTTTTTCCGTTTCAATGCCGGGTGCGGGCGAACATTGTGCCCGCTGGCTTCTCTGCCCGTTGTAACGGGGAACTACCGGATCTTCCCACCGGATATCAATCTCTTTGCTGATTTGTTTCAGCGGTGTGCTTCCCATGATGCTTTCCACCAAATCTTCTTTCGAAAGTGTGCCGGCTTTCAGCTTCACCATGGTTTCCTCGTTCAACAGTCCGTTCAGGGAAGGCAGAGACGAGAAGACTTGTGCGTTGCCCAGGTCCTCTATCGGTTCTCCTTTCTCGTCGAGGCATTTCAGGTAGATGTTGTTTTTGTGGATACCTTCGTAGAAAGAGCCGATAGGAATGCCTCCGGTGGCTGTGAGCAGGGAAAGGCTGACATCATTACGGCTCAGGCCGAGGGCACGGGCAGACGGCTGGTCGTATTCGATGGTCAGTACGGGTACTTGAGGTTCCCAGTCGGTGTGAAACCTTCCTGCTACGAAAAGATGTAATTGATAGTCCGATTTACGAAGGTATCCGTGCCATTCATGAAACCTCTACCGGACTTATTTCCTTTGTAGACAGTTACCGGAAGTTTTCTGCGCTTCAGAAACCTTCACCGGAGCCGTTCTATCTGAAAGAACTCCTTCTTCAGGTGAAAAGTATCCACTTAATCCCCTCGCACATTCAGCTGACACTCCAGATTGAGCCGGACGACCTGATGCTGTATGCCGACCCTAACCTTATTCGCCAGGTACTTATCAATCTTCTCAAGAATGCCACACAAGCTATTGGAGAAAAAAAAGGAAAAATCCACATTCGAGCCTATTCCACCAAGGAAGAACATATCTTAGTCTATGTCAGCAACGATGGTCCTGCCATCCCTGAAAAGGAAGCAGAAGAAATCTTTGTACCGTTCTTTACCACTAAAAAAGAAGGAAGCGGAATCGGTCTCTCCCTTTCCCGACAGATTATGAAGCTTTCCAACGGCAGTATAAGTCTGCTGAAAGCAGAAACTAACGGATGGAATACTACCTTCGTACTGGAATTCTTTTAAACGCAGAGAAGCCCCGAACTACAATCATTCAGGGCTTCTCTACACAAATTGAATCATAACAACTAACGGTATTTTTAAACCATTGCTAGGCCGGAAGAATCCGACTCACGTTTTCTCAAAAGCATTTTCAAACCTTCCAATAAGTTCCGACATCCGTCATTCATCTCCTCATTGCCATTCCTATAACCAAATCCACATCACATGAGGGCATATCGGCTTTAGACTTGCGTTTGCAGATATCTGCAAACAAATGAATTTTGTGCCAATTACGATAATCCATAAAGCGAGTCAGCAAATCTTTCTGCCACGGCTCCATTACTACTACGAAGTCGGCTTCATCACGTAAAGCTTCGTTCATGCTCCGTTCCAACTTTCTCCCTCCCGGAGAACCAAATTCTGTCATCTCAGCTGTTACCACCTCCACATCGGTCATGTCAGCTTCGGTGAGTTTCTTCTTAAAAAGAGACTCCATTGAGAACAGCTTTCCGACACGTTCCAGACCGACTAATAGCACTTTCATAAAATCAAATTTTAAAAGTTAATAAAAAGAAGGTACTGAAAATCCTTTCTCGAATTAAAATGTAACAAATTTAATTCGGTCAAACAAAGCGAATAACAGAATATTAGCAAGAAATACACATTAATTATGATTTAATACACTCAAAATACAAATTATAGTAAATTATTATCTACAAACGGCTTCCTTGAATGATATCAATCAAAATCGGACGCATTCCTCCGACAAAGCATTCCACTGCAATTACCATCA
>OKWC01000136.1_pt1 | contig 14317 bp, 16 predicted proteins | sample 1606971 | NCBI WGS metagenome assembly OKWC01 (sample SAMN04414076, study PRJEB24778) | human gut metagenome | material: faecal | host: Homo sapiens
CATTTCGTTTTGGCCGTCTTGCATTACATAAAGTTTGTATGCTACGGTGATGTACTTATTTTCCATGTTTTCTTATTATAATAATGTAATATAAACTACTTACGTAAGTTTTCCGTTGGCAAAGATACGAATTAATTCCCCTTAATCCTTTGTTATTACGTTTATATTACATAAATTTGTTATTATGATACTATAAATGCATTTTCGGTGGCGTTTTAATCCTTGATATAAATCAATTAACTGCTCGTTTTGATAGATGTTTGCTTTAATTAACAGATATATGACAACATGTTATAAAGCATGTTGTTATATTTGCAACGTAAAGAGAAAGAGATAACGAGATTGTTTTAAAAGGTATTATTTAGTTCTTAGGTACTAAGTAAATTGTTTTTAGGTTTAACAAATTAAAATTTTAGGTATTATGAAACGTTTAGTATTGTTGGTTGTAGTGGCATTAGGAATGTCAGCTACAAGTTTTGCAGGAGAAAAAGTAGAAGGTAAAGATTGGAAGGTAGATGTTAACGTCGCAAAGTTGAGCAAATATTTGAATCTGGATGCACGTCAGATGGAGGAGGTTGCTAATATTTCTGATTATTTTGCTGACAAAGTGCAAAGCGCAAGCTACGCAAAAGAAGCTAAACAAGGTAAAAAATTGCGTGAAGCCGTATATGGAAACTTCAAACTGATGAAACGTACATTGACAAATGAGCAGTACAAGAAGTATGTGCAGTTGTTGAATGTCACATTGAAAAACAAAGGGTTGGATTCCTATATGGAAGATGCGGCGAATAAATAAATTTATAAAGTGAAATAAATGAATAGAAAAGAGAGTGCATTGGTTTGTATTCTCTTTTTTATTTATCCGTCGGAAGATATAGTGTATATTTGTGATAAAATGATTGTTTAAAGCCCGATTTAGTTACGAATGATAATTTATAAGAAAAAAAATCTTCATTTTATTTGTTTGTTACAAAAAAACGCTTTACCTTTGCAGTCGTTAAAGAAACAAAGAAAACAGATATATGAATATTACTACTCTAAATAACCTGGCAGTCCTGCATATTATTCGCGTCGTGGTGGTCACACTGGGAGCGTGAGAAAGGTTGTGTATGTGTAGTTGTACATATAAAGAAATAATTGAAAGCCTTTCTCACATGGTGAGGAAGGCTTTTTCAATAAGTATAGGACGTTATAGATTTAGAATAAGATGAAGAATCAGTTACGCAGTTCGTTTAGCACACAGGGTCGCCGTATGGCAGGAGCGAGAGCTTTATGGGTAGCTAACGGCATGAAAAAAGAAATGATGGGCAAGCCCATTATAGCCATAGTAAATTCGTTTACACAGTTTGTTCCGGGACATACCCATCTGCATGAAATAGGTCAGCAAGTGAAAGCCGAGATCGAAAAACTGGGATGTTTTGCAGCAGAGTTCAATACAATTGCCATTGATGACGGAATAGCTATGGGACACGATGGTATGCTATATTCACTGCCCAGTCGTGATATCATTGCCGACAGCGTGGAATATATGGTGAATGCTCATAAGGCGGATGCAATGGTGTGTATCAGTAATTGTGACAAATCACTCCGGGTATGCTGATGGCTGCCATGCGGCTGAACATACCGACTGTTTTTGTATCGGGTGGTCCTATGGAGGCAGGAGAATGGAATAACCAGCATCTTGATTTGATAGACGCCATGATTAAATCTGCTGATGCATCGGTCAGCGATGAGGATGTGGCTCAAATAGAAGATAATGCGTGTCCCGGCTGTGGATGCTGTTCAGGTATGTTTACGGCTAATTCCATGAATTGTCTTAATGAGGCTATTGGTCTGGGACTTCCGGGTAATGGCACTATTTTGGCAACTCATGCCAACCGTACTCAGTTGTTTAAAGATGCGGCTGCTCTGATAGTGAAGAATGCTTATAAATACTATGAGGAAGGAGATGACAGCGTGTTGCCACGCAGCATTGCTACTCGTGATGCTTTTCTGAATGCCATGACATTGGATATTGCAATGGGTGGTTCCACCAATACTGTGCTCCATCTTTTAGCTATCGCCCACGAGGCGGAAGTAGATTTCAAGATGGATGATATTGATATGCTTTCACGCCATGTGCCTTGTTTGTGTAAAGTAGCTCCGAACACACAGAAATATCATATCCAGGATGTGAACCGTGCCGGCGGTATCCTTAATATATTGGGAGAATTATCCAAGGGTGGTTTGCTGAAAACCGATGTGAAACGAGTGGACGGTCTGACATTGGCGGGAGCTGTCGAAAAATATAATATATGTAAGAAGGAAGTGGATACTGAAGCAAAACGTATCTATTCAAGTGCTCCGGGAAACAAATTCAATATAAAGCTGGGTTCTCAGAATGCTGTTTATAAAGAACTGGATACAGATCGTGCCAATGGTTGTATCCGTGATTTGCAACATGCTTATAGTAAGGACGGAGGTTTGGCCGTTTTGAAAGGGAACATTGCACAGGATGGTTGCGTAGTGAAAACAGCCGGAGTGGATGAAAGTATTTGGAAATTCTCGGGACCTGCCAAGGTGTTCGATTCGCAGGATGCTGCTTGTGAAGGTATTCTAGGAGGAAAGGTAGTCAGCGGAGATGTTGTTGTTATCACTCATGAAGGTCCGAAAGGTGGTCCCGGTATGCAGGAAATGCTTTATCCTACTTCTTATATCAAATCCAAGCATTTAGGAAAAGAATGTGCTCTGATTACCGACGGACGTTTTAGTGGAGGAACCTCGGGATTAAGGCATCGGGCATATTTCTCCCGAAGCTGCAGCGGGTGGTAATATCGGAAAAATAGTGGATGGTGATATAATTGAAATCGATATTCCGAACCGCAGTATCAATGTGAAACTGAGCGACGAAGAATTGGCCGCCCGACCGATGGCACCGGTGACCCGCGACCGTAAAGTTCCTAAAAGCTTGAAGGCATACGCTAGTATGGTAAGTTCTGCAGATAAAGGAGGAGTGAGAATCATTGACTAAATTAGAAATTAAAAATTGAGAATAAAAAACAGTTTCGTTGTCATCGGCCAGTTGTCCGGCATCGTATTTTTTTGAATCTCAATTCTCAACTAAACAATTATGGCAAAAGAAAAGATAACAGGAGCAGAGGCGATGATGCGTTCTTTGGAGTATCAAGGAGTAAAAACTCTTTTCGGATATCCCGGAGGTTCTATCATGCCTACTTTTGATGCTTTATATCATCATAAAGATACATTGAACCATATATTGGTCCGTCATGAACAGGGAGCTGCCCATGCAGCACAGGGATTTGCCCGCGTATCCGGGGAGGTTGGTGTCTGTTTGGTGACTAGCGGACCCGGTGCGACAAATACCATCACCGGCATTGCCGATGCTATGATTGACAGCACGCCTATTGTGGTGATTGCCGGGCAGGTAGGAGCTTCTTTTTTGGGTACGGATGCTTTTCAGGAAGTAGATCTGGTGGCATCACTCAGCCTATTACCAAATGGAGTTACCAAATTCGCCGTGCGGAAGATGTAGCTTGGGCTGTAGCCCGTGCTTTCTATATAGCCAAAAGCGGACGTCCCGGTCCTGTTGTTCTGGACTTTGCCAAGAATGCACAAGTGGAGATGGTGGATTATGAACCGATGAAGCTTGATTTTATCCGTAGTTATGATCCGGAACCTAATCCTGATAAGGAATCTCTTCAGGAGGCTGCCGAATTGATAAACAATGCCCAAAGGCCATTAGTGTTGGTAGGACAGGGGGTAGAGTTGGGTAATGCGCAAGATGAGTTACGTGCATTCATAGAAAAAGCCGATATGCCTTGTGGCTGTACTTTGCTGGGACTTTCGGCTATACCGACTTCGCATCCTTTAAATAAAGGAATGTTAGGTATGCATGGAAATCTGGGGCCCAATGTCAAGACTAATGAATGTGATGTGTTGATTGCCGTAGGTATGCGCTTTGACGACCGTGTAACCGGAAAATTAGATACATATGCTAAACAGGCAAAGGTGATTCATTTGGATATTGACCATTCTGAAATAGACAAGAATGTAAAAGTGGATGTACCCGTATTAGGTAATTGTAAACATACGCTAGCTATGCTGACACAACTTATCCGGGAGAATAAACATTCCGAATGGATTGATAGCTTTGCTGAATATGAAAAGACGGAATATGAACATGTTATCAGTAAAGAAATTCATCCTGTTGACGGGGCGTTGAATATGGGTGAAGTGGTGCGTGCGGTGAGTGAGGCTTCGAATAATGAGGCCGTACTGGTGACAGATGTGGGACAGAACCAAATGATGGCTGCTCGTTATTTTAAATACAGTAAGAACCGCAGCATCGTAACTTCAGGTGGATTGGGAACAATGGGATTCGGTCTTCCCGCTGCTATAGGCGCTACTTTCGGTTGCCCGGATCGTACTGTATGCGTATTTATGGGTGATGGCGGTTTGCAGATGAATATTCAAGAATTGGGAACTATCATGGAGCAAAAAGCGCCGGTAAAGATTATTTTGTTGAACAATAACTATTTGGGTAATGTTCGTCAGTGGCAAGCTATGTTTTCGGTCATCGTTATTCATTTACTCCGATGTTGAATCCGGATTACATGAAGATTGCCGAGGCATACGAGATTCCTGCCCGTCGTGTCATGAAGCGCGAGGAATTGCAGGATGCTATCCATGAAATGCTGGCTAATGACGGGCCGTTCCTGTTGGAGGCTTGTGTGATAGAAGAGGGAAATGTATTGCCGATGACACCTCCGGGAAGCTCGGTGAATCAGATGTTACTGGAATGCTAATTTAATAATTATGGATAAGACATTATATACATTAATCGTTCATTCAGAAAATATCGCCGGTTTGCTGAATCAGATTACGGCTGTGTTTACTCGTCGCCAAATCAATATCGAAAGTCTTAATGTTTCTGCGTCTTCCATCAAGGGAGTGCATAAATATACTATTACTGTCTGGACTACTCAGGATGTGATAGAAAAGGTGGTGAAGCAGATTGAGAAGAAAATAGATGTTTTGCAGGCACATTATTTTACTGATAGTGAGATTTATCAGCATGAGATTGCTTTGTACAAGGTTTCTACTCCTGAATTTCAGGAGAATCCTATGGCATCTAAAGTTATCCGCCGTTATAGTGCCCGCATTGTAGAAGTAAATCCGGTTTTCTCTATTGTTGAAAAGAATGGAATGAGTGAGGAAATTACTGCTCTTTATGAGGAGTTGCGCGGATTGGGGTGTGTATTGCAGTTTGTACGTTCGGGACGTGTGGCGATTACTACCAGCTGTTTCGAGCGTGTGAACGAATATCTGACCCAACGCGAGGAAAAGTATCGCCAGCAAAAAACGGAATAATGATGAGTGAGAATAAAGTAGGAACATACAGATTTGTGGCAGAACCCTTTCACTGTGATTTCAGTGGAAAGTTGACTATGAGTGTGCTGGGTAACCATTTGCTGAATTGTGCCGGCTTTCATGCTGCCGACCGGGGATTTGGAATTGCTACACTCAATGAGAATCATTATACATGGGTACTTTCCCGTTTAGCTGTAGAGTTAGAGAATATGCCTTGTCAATATGAGGGATTCAGTATTCAGACATGGGTGGAGAACGTGTATCGCCTTTTTACAGACCGTAATTTTGCAATTTTGGATAAGGAAGGAAAAGCTGTCGGATACGCCCGTTCCGTATGGGCGATGATCAGTATGGAAACTCGCAAACCAGCTGACTTGCTTACGCTTCACGGAGGTAGTATCACTGATTATGTATGCGATAAGGAATGTCCTATAAGCAAGCCCGGTCGTATTAAGGTGACAGAGAAAACTCCGGTTTCTGAATACCAGACCAGATATAGCGATATTGATATCAATGGTCATGTGAACAGTATTAAGTATATAGAACATATTCTCGACCTGTTTCCTATAGAATTTTTAAGGAGAAACGGATTAAACGTTTTGAGATGGCTTATGTAGCTGAAAGTTATTATGGTGATATATTGAGTTTCTACCGCGAGGAAGTGGGGGAGAAAGAATATGATATAGAGGTGAAGAAGAATGGCACAGATGTTGTCGTTCGCAGTAAGGTGATATTTATTTAGAATCTAATTTTTAATTTTTAATTTATAATTTAAAATGGCACAATTGAATTTTGGCGGCGTTACAGAAACTGTAGTTATCCGCGATGAATTTCCTTTGGAAAAAGCACGTGAAGTATTGAAAGATGAAACAATCGCTGTGATCGGGTATGGTGTGCAGGGACCGGGGCAGTCTTTGAATCTCCGGGACAATGGTTTCAATGTAATCGTTGGTCAGCGTCCGGGAAAAACATATGAAAAAGCAGTTGCTGACGGATGGGTTCCGGGTGAAACTCTGTTTGGTATTGAAGAGGCTTGTCAGAAAGCGACTATCGTAATGTGTCTGTTATCTGATGCAGCTGTTATGTCTGTATGGCCGACTATCAAACCTTGCTTGACTCAAGGCAAGGCACTTTATTTCTCTCATGGCTTTGCTATTACTTGGAGTGACCGCACAGGGGTAGTTCCTCCTGCTGATATTGATGTGATCATGGTAGCTCCTAAAGGGTCGGGTACTTCACTGCGTACCATGTTCTTGGAAGGTCGTGGTTTGAACTCTTCATACGCTATCTATCAGGATGTAACCGGCAAGGCTTATGAACGTACTATTGCATTGGGTATTGGTATCGGTTCAGGCTATTTGTTCGAAACGACTTTCCAGCGTGAAGCAACTTCTGACTTGACTGGTGAACGCGGTTCTTTAATGGGGGCTATCCAGGGATTGTTGTTGGCTCAGTATGAAGTATTGCGTGAAAACGGACATAGCCCTTCTGAAGCGTTTAATGAAACTGTAGAAGAATTAACCCAGTCATTGATGCCTTTGTTTGCTAAGAATGGTATGGACTGGATGTATGCTAACTGCTCTACTACTGCTCAGCGCGGTGCATTGGATTGGATGACTCCGTTTCATGATGCTATCAAACCTGTAGTTGAAAAATTATATCACAGTGTGAAGACTGGCAACGAGGCTCAGATTTCTATCGATTCTAACTCTAAACCCGATTATCGTGAAAAATTGGAAGAAGAATTGAAAGCATTGCGTGAAAGCGAAATGTGGCAGACGGCTGTAACCGTACGTAAACTTCGTCCTGAAATAATTAATAGTTAGTATTTAGTATAGAAAGCGGGGGTGCGATGAGGCATCTCCGCTTTCTTTTATATATATTAATGTTAGTGGTATTGTTTATATCATGTGTAGTCGCTAATTTGTGAAAACTTGACTTAGACATGAATAATAGATTATCACTTTTATTAATAGGGTGCATATTTCCCTTTCTATCTTTTTATGCACAAAAGAATATGAATCTTCCACCATATTATCCCACAGTAAAAGGTATTACGGATTATGCTGTGTGGCAGCTTGTATATCCGGATTCTTTATTAAAGGCGGATATTGCAGGTGAAGCAGTGTGTACACTCCGCATTGATAGTTTGGGTATTGTCCGTAATAAATATATTGAAGCCACTCATCCTTTGTTTGCCAAGGCGGCCGAAGATGTGATTGAGGGGATGCGTGAATGGCAGCCTGCAAAGAAAGCGGGTAGAGATATAGATAGTACTGTAGTCTTTCATATTCCTTTTAATCCTGATATTTACAGTGACCGCATTTGGCGGCAGCAGCAGGTTCTGGAATCTTGCAGGGGACAATTTGTCGATTCCATGCCTGTCTTTCCAGATGATATTCGTAGTCTTGTTATGGGAAATATGGGTTGGCCTGATGATAAAGTGGATAAAGCCGTTGCTATTTGCCGTTTTACGGTGAATGAAAACGGGGAGATTATGAATATCCGTGTGATAAAAGGCACTCATCCGGCTTTTGATAAAGAGGCTATACGTATTCTTTCTAATTTTCCCCGGCTGATTCCTGCCATGAAAAACAGCAAACCTGTGCCATATGATTATTTTTTGACTATGCGTTTTTGGAAAGAGGATCTGGAACATTATTTATTGTATAGGGAATGTGCACAGGAAGATTTGGAAAAGACCACTTGGGAGCCTTATAGATACTCTTCTTATCCCGGTGGTACTGTTGCTTTAACGCAATTTATAAATTCTCATCTGAAAATAACTCCCGAAATGAAAGCTACGGGAAAGCAGGGACGGGTGATTTATAGTTTCAATGTGGATATAGATGGTTCAATGAAAGATTTTCGGCTGGTGAGAGGACTTGATCCATTAATGGATGCCGAAGCATTGCGGGTACTTCAATTAGTGAATGAAAATGGAGTACGGGGTATTATTTCAATTCAAAGAAATGGTATCGGGAGTTTTATGTGAATCAATTCACCATTCCCATTATTTTTAGTTGGTAGCTTATATATATTGCTACTTTGGACTTGAGATTTCGATGTTTTGACAGTTTTGGGAGTCCACCTGTAACATTAAGGAGGATTACCGTTCTTGAAGGATCATTTTGTTCTTCGGTCAACTTTCGGAAGTATCTCTGACCTGTCAGTTTTTCGATACAGGAACTTCGAGCATATATGCCCTCATGCCCTCATTGTGTGTATAACAGGCTAATTATAAATTACTTATGTATTGACGGTAAAAATACTTGCTCTCACTTATACTCTCATGCCCTCACTATGTTTTGAAGTTTTTTTTTACATAACATGCTTGTTGTCAGTTATGCATATTTTTTACAGGCTGTTTGTGTTTGATGCAAAGTAGGACATTTTCAGGCTTTTCTATCGTAAGAAGTATGCATGAGAAGGGTTTCTACGAAATGAGGCTTACGATGGAATTTTCGGCAGGGGTAAAAAAGATCAAGACGTTTTTTAAAAAAGCTCTTGTTCTTTTTTAAAAAGGCGGTTATCTTTTTTTAAAAGCTCTTGATCTTTTAAAAAAACGTCCTGTCACCAACGACAGGAAGAATATAAAAACAGGCTGTACCAATCATTTGATACAGCCTGTTTTTATATTTATAGGATTATATACTACAGATTAGAAGTACAGATAACGGTCATCTTTCACTTCAGCTTTTTTGTAGAGGTCATTGATGAAACTGCTAGCATAACGTCCTGCCATATTAGACAAGTTGTTTTCTTCGTTTTTAGCATCAAATTCTTCTGCACTTTTTTCTTTGTTATAAACCTGAATCATGTAAACACCTGCATTACCCTTGATAGGACCAGTTAACTTGTTTACTTCAGCTTTGCTTGCATAAGCACCTAAAGCTGGTTCGCTGGCGCGAGTTACTGAAACATATGCCGGAGCAGAGAAAGTGATATGTTTTACAGAATCGCTAACTGCATTTGCCATATTTTTCACTTGGTCAATGCTGTTTGCACCTTTCATTTCAGCTATCAGTTTTTCAGCTTTTTTATCTTTGATGATTTCTGCTTTCAGCATGTCGGCAACCAAGTTGATATTACGATATCCGGCAGGATTAATCTTTTCAAGAGCAACTACCATCAGGTGATCGTTCTCACCACATTCATACAATGGAGACACTTCACCTTCTTTGGCTGCAAAAATCCATTTCAACGCTTCACGGGTTCCTTTTACACCACCCACACGGTGTTCTGCGCTACGGAAATCAGCACGTTCTAACAAGCGGTATCCGCTTTCTTCTGCATTGGCAACAATCTTATCCATTGTAGTGTTCTGCGCTACGAATTGGCTGAAATCATTGTATGCCTTGTTGTATGTTTCTTTGCTGAATTCAACCGGACGTTTAATCACTGCAACTTTATATTTATCTTTCATGGCTTTTTTATCCAACACTTGAAGAATAACGTTAGCTTGTCCGATCTGAAGATTGCTTAATTCTTTAACATTAGAGTTAATCAATGTGTTGATGTATTTAGCATTGTCAGCATCTAATGCAGCACCTTCATAGTTGCGTGCAGTCAACCAGGTTGCTTCACCTGTCTGACCATATTTTTTTGCGATATCAGCAAAGTCAGCTCCATCTTTCAGTGCATTGAAAATACTATCGGCTAAAGTTGCGGTTTTAGCAGCATCTTCAGCATATACCTGAATTTGACGATATTGGATTGAATCGGGAGCAGTCTGCTTGGCAATAATTTTAAAAGCATTATATGAATCATCTGCCTGATTATAGTAAGGACCATATACTTCGTTGATAGTTACAGAGTCCAAACGAGCAACTACATCATTAGGATATACAGTCTTGTTGATTGCAATTTCAGAAAAAGGAACAACAGAGCCGGTGGAACGGATGAATGTGTTCATGTCGGCAGCGGTACCTAGCTGGTTGGCATATTCGGTTACTTCATTTAATACTTCTTTGCGATCTTCTTCAGATGGAGTTACCAATACATCAATGTATTTGATGTTACGAGTTTCAACCGGCTGTTCGAAAGAACTTTTTTTCTTGTTATACAGATCTTTGATTTCGCTGTTTGAAACCGTGATAGTTGAATCGCTGATAGAAGAATAAGGAATTGCAGCCAGTAAAACGTCTGATTGTTCAGTGCGTGATGTAAACGCATCTTCAGCTGCAACCGGATTTGAGATCAATGATTTTGCAATCAGGTTCTGATATTTTTCAGCTAAAGTAGATTGGATCAAAGTCTTTTCAATAAAATTCCAAAAAGCTCCCATTTTTTGATAGTATTCTACATATTGTGCAGGCATTTTGCTTGCATCCAGGTGAGCGTAATCTACCAGGAATTTTTTCAGCATATCTTTGTCGAAAGCACCGGTTTGCGGATTGCGGAACGGAGTTTGCATTAATAAGGGGTTAGTACCCTCCTCAATGATTGCTTGAACTTCAGCTTTGCTGACAGTCAGTCCCAATTTTGCAGCTTCTGCTGCGATTAATTGGTTATTTACGTAAGATTGCCATACTTGGTCTTTCACTTGAGTCAGTTGGTCGTCATTTAATGCAGAAACACCTTGTGTCAATTTAATGACTTCTGTGTATTCGTCTACCATTTTTTGATACTCTTGTGCTGTAAGTGTTTTTCCATTCACTTCACCTACGTCTTGTTTACCCTGATGTGGTTGGAGAACCTTCCATGCGTCTCCGGCAATGAATGCGAAGAGGGCAAGTCCGATTACAACGACCAACAGAGGGCCTTTACTTCTGATTGTTTGTAATGTTGCCATTTAATTTTACTATTTTTGTTTATTGTTTTTTTATACTTCATAGATTTAGCGCACGAAGATACAAAAAATGCAGCTTACAAGCTATTTTATTGTGAAAAAAATCTATTATTCGGTTACTTTCAACTTTACTAATTCAATTTTGGTTGCTGTTACTTTAATTATTTTGAAATGGAATTTATCGAAAGTGATCTCTTCATGTATTTTGGGGAAGCTTTGGTATTGGTGCAGGATGAGTCCACCGATAGTTTGGTAATCATCATTTTCCGGTAGGTCAAGTGAGAACAATTCATTGGCTTTTTCTATTTCCAGACGTCCGGAAAGGATGTATTCATTGTCACCGACAGATTTGGCTATGTAAGAAGTCGTGTCATGCTCGTCTTCTATTTCACCGAAAATTTCTTCCACTAAATCTTCTAGCGCCACGATGCCGGATGTACCTCCGAATTCATCGACTACTACAGCTAAGGATTTCTTTTGCTGCATGAATAGTTTCATCAGCTTATGCGCTCCCATCGTTTCGGGAGCAATAGGTAGTGGCGTACACTCTTAGTCCAGTCTGTCTGTTCACGAAACATTTCAGAAGAATGGATATAACCTATAATATTGTCAATGTTTTCTTTATAGACAATGATTTTACTGATTCCGCTTTCAATGAAGCGGGCTTTTAGTTCTTCTATGGGAGTTCCATATTCTATGGCAACAATTTCGGTTCTAGGTACCATACAATCCCTAATTCTGATATTCGAAAAATCTAGTGCATTTTGGAATATCTTGACTTCGGTGTCTATGTCTTGTTCATTTTGAACATCTTGTATACTGCTTTGAATAAAGTAATCTAGATCGACTTTGGTAAAAGCTTTTTCATTGGCTTCTTTATTTGTTTTAATGCCTATAATGTAAAGTAATATATTGGATATTCCCGAAGCAAACTTGCTGATGGGATAGAGCAAGACATAGCAAATGTAAGTGGGAACTGCAAAAATATTCAGAGTGAAATTGGGATTAATCTTAAATAAGGTTTTAGGCAGGAACTCTCCTGTGACCAAGATGATTAATGTGGAAATAATTGTTTGGATCAGTACTAATAAAAAGTGGTTGTCTATCAATCCTGCCAGCAAGTTTTGTTCAATGACTTGTGCCATCAATATACCGTAAATGACCAAAGCGATGTTGTTCCCTACCAACATGGTAGAGATAAAATTGTTCGGATTATGAAAGAAGATGGAAAGTATACGTGAATTTATGCTTTGGCTGTTACGATCCATTTCAAAACGTAATTTATTGGATGAAACAAAGGCTATTTCCATGCCGGAGAAAAAAGCGGAAAAAGCCATTGTGATAAGAATTTGTATAATAATACCCATAATAGTGAGTGAATTAGCGTATCGAATCAGTTCTGGTGCTATTTGCAACAGCTTTTGTACTGTCTGCTGGTGCTGTATCTTCTACAGTGAAAATACCTGTGTTATTATAAATTTGATATTCTGTCATTTGCTGGTTGGATTCAAATCCATAACCGGTAATGATTTTGTCTTCTTGTTCAATGCGGATAAATTTGTCAGAATAGACCCTTTCCTGTTTTTCATCCCAAAAGAGCAGGTCTGTGTCAAATTTGTCGCCTCTTTGGCTGCGGATATGCACATTGCTTCTCAATTCCCAAAGTTTCTTTTTCTCGTAGTAATAGGCTGTATCGGCTTTTATGCTGGCATCAATATGGAATAGGGAATCAAACTTTTCCAGATAAACTCCTTTTTCAAAAGCCCAATAAGGAGGGTTCTTTTTATCATAAATTTCCCATTCTTCTGTGATAATTTTGTAGCGGGTAATACCGGAATCGGATATAAGGGTAGTAACCCCCAATGTTTTCATGCTAGGCAATGAATCTCTTTCTGTAATAGCTTCCGCCAGTTTTTTTTCGTCTCCTGAGCATGCTGGGAATAAAACAAACATAACAGTTGCCCAAATGGCAACTGTTATGTTTAGAAATATAAAGTGTGATTCTTGTTTTTTTTCAGACGACATAATTATCTGATAGTTGTTGTTTCACCAATCCATCCACCGATTGTAACAGAGTCACCTTTCTTCAAGCTGAGGAAGAACAAGTCTGCGTCTTTAGGAGTATGGGCTGCATAAGTACCAATTAGTTTATTTGCTTCTTCAGCAACACTAGGATCTACACTTTTTGCTTTCTGTAATTTGTCGATAACAGCAAAATAAGTACACTTGTTCAATGCGGCTTCATCACTCCAGTTAGGGCTTGATGCATACATATTAGCAATTAAAATGTAAGGCTTACCATTGTTTCCATCCAATGAGATTGACTTCAGCGCATATTGTTTTGCCTTGCTCAACTGTTTTTTGCTGAACAATACCACTGCTGCACTATATGCATAGTCTGCTTTCTTTTCTGCTTCCTGTTCCAGTTCGATAGCCTGGTCAAAGTACTGTACGCTCTTGTCCAAGTCACCTTTCTTGTAGTACATGTAGCACATCCAGCGGCTGTTGCTGCTGTAGGTTCCATTGCATGTGCAGCTTCAGAAGCAACGAAATAAGCTTCTTCTTCTGTACATTTTAGCATCTGCATTACGTTGATAACCTGCTTCAGGTAATCCAGATTTGTCTTGTTCTGGCTTACTTTCGGGCCATAGATAGCCTGCAAGTTTTCGCAGCTTGCAGCACCACTGTTGATGAAGTATGCATCTACGTTATCTTTTGCTGTTTTCAGCAGTTTTTTATCTCTTTCTTTAGTAGCTGCTTTCAGAGCTTCATCTGCATAACCAGATGCTGTCAGGTAGTCTTGAATAAACTGTTCTTTATGAGTGTCATCACTTTTTAATTTACGAGCAGAGATATCCATCAAATCCTGGAACATGAAATAATCAGATGTAGCTTTTTCCAAATCAACAGCTTCTTTTACCATCTGGTAAGCCTTGTTTACGTCAACATTAGCACCTGAGAAGATGATGTAATCGTGAGCTTTCATACCAAGATAGAACCTTTTGTAGTAGGAGTTTTTACCAACTGGTTCAATCCGTCAAGGTACTTGATACGTTGGTCATGTACAGCCATCAATTCATCCAGATACTTTTTCTGCTGAGCAGCATTCTTTAGAACTGGCCAATTAAAGCACGCAAATCTTAGCTCCGTTTGTAA